>Ga0222712_10000893_pt1 | contig 38211 bp, 23 predicted proteins | sample C33_657DmetaG_FD_165043 | JGI IMG/M metagenome (GOLD analysis project Ga0222712, IMG submission 165043) | Estuarine water microbial communities from San Francisco Bay, California, United States - C33_657D | ecosystem: Environmental > Aquatic > Marine > Unclassified | place: USA: California... | reverse complement strand
ATGATCCACTTGTACCAGATGATCCGCTGCTTCCTGAAGAACCGCTTGATCCACTACTTCCAGATGATCCACTGCTTCCTGATGATCCACTTGTACCATTTTTTCCACTTGTACCAGAAGTTCCACTTGTTGCAGAAGTTCCACTACTACCAGAAGAACCGCTTGATCCACTGCTTCCAGATGATCCGCTACTTCCAGAAGATCCACTTGTACCAGATTTTCCACTTGTACCAGATGATCCACTACTTCCAGAAGAACCTGAAGAACCTGAAGAACCGCTGCTTCCTGATGATCCGCTGCTACCAGAAGAACCGCTAGTGCCAGATGATCCAGCTACACTTACCACTTGTCTCTTTACTATATTATTTTCGACAACCAAAGAATACAAACCAACAGTAGATGTAGTATTAGGTAATTCTGTAAAAACTAAATTATTGCTACCGCTATAATATAATGTACCTGTTGTTAATGTATCTGAATCAGAAAACTTCGGTATATAACCACTAATACCAGAACCATCAATAATCTTTTTACCGCTTAATGGCGAAAGATTAATTATATTATTAATATATCCCGAAGATATATAAAATAAATCAGAGAATTCTGATACAACTTCATCAGTATTTATTGCACGAACTTTGACAAAATAGTCATTTCCTTCGTTAATTGGAAATATAAAGCTTGGATCAATTGGCGAATAAGTAAAATCAGCAAAACCAGTTATTCTTTTCGCTACACAAATACCAGTATTATATTCGCCTAAATAAGTTAATCCTGTATTGTTTAAAGTCGTATTTGTTAAATATCTTGAATCAGAATATGTTCCTGTATAAATTGTTCCACTATAATAACCACCTGATGGTAAAAAATTAAAAGAATTATTACCTGTATATCCATAACATAAAAATATTTCATTATTATCAGTGAAACCAGATGGTATTCTTATTTCAGTAATATAATTTATACCCGTAGAATACTGATCATATAACCCTGTTGGCAAAGAACCAAAATTATCAACATACAATGTATGTCCAGACCATTGGATACCTGAAGAACCATAATTACTAAAAACACTACCAGTTGGGCTTAAGCCCGTTCCTGTTCCAAAAGCTATTCCGTTTATATTTTCTAAAGACCTGTTATTTAAAAAATAATCGTATTTTGTTTTATTTTTTCCGCTTTCTTCAACTAAGACATGAAAAGAACAATCTTGAGATCCTAAAACAGAATTCCATTTTACAAAACTGTTTAAATTTAAATCTTTAGAAACACTATTAAAATCAAAATAAGCGTATCCAGTTAAACCAACAATTTTTTCTGGCAAATCCAAAATAGAAAATGAACCTGGTTTTATGCCAGAAGAAACTACTTTAATTCCACTAGTAAAATAATTATACGGAATTAAATGAGTGTAATAAGGAATTCTTACATCATTATCTAAATTTATATTTGAACCTAACTGATTCAAATCTTCTATAAAAACTTGATTTATAGAAGGTGAAATATACTTTTTATATAAAAGATAATTATTATTTTCATTATTAGGATCAAAGCTAGTGCCAGTAGTTACAAAAACATCTAAAGATTCAATAATTCTTGAATCTGCATAGTCTAGATTAATAGACAAAGCTGTATCCAAGCTATATCCACTTATACTAACCGAAGGAACACCAAAATTTACTAAAGCTACACCAGTGCTTGTTTTATTTTCTAAGTCTTTGCTTATTACTTCTATTAAAAATTGATTTAAATTACTTACATTTTGAAAACCAGTTGCTAAACCAAAAGTGTTAAATAAATCCGAAGAATTAACAGTATAATTAGTTTGAGCAAAACTTCCAGGCAAAGAGCTAATTAAATTTTTTCCAGTATCATAAAAATTTATTTGAAATCCTGAAAAAGTAGAATCATTAACAAAGCCATTAATTAAATTTCTACTTTTTGGATCTTCTACTACCCAGCTTAAATTTATTTGGCTTTGAGCTAAAAATCCACTAATGAATGGCACTGAAATGTCATAACCAAATTGATCTGCATTTATAGTTGTATCTTTAGAAGAAAAGAAACCATTTAACGACAAATCAATATTTTTTATCGTAAACGGATCTGTATAAATACTTGTTAGCCCTGAAATAAATGCCATAATATACTTTACACGTTGATTAAGCGCATATTTGAATCAAAAGCGTATAAATCAATATCAAAAGAAATTGAAGTTTGACTACCTTCTCTTTTTTGCCCTAAAAATACTGTGATTTTAGCAGCTTCATTCTTATAAACCTTAAATTTTAAAATTTTGCCGTCCTTTATTATATTACAATATAAACCGAACACGTTAGAATTATCAGATAAATCATTAAAGTATTTTATAAAATCTAACGATATAGACTCATAAATTAAAGCGCCAAAATCTGTATTAAAAACTTCCGTTTCTATATAAAATACATGATCAAAATCAGTTGATACCGCTTCAGTATAAGACATATTTAAAAATCCTAATCCACCTTGTATCTGAAAATCAGTCAAAGCCGGTCTGATATAATCATCAGTTGAAAAAACTATTTGTTTTTTATTATTTTGATTTTTATCTATAAATGAATCTTCATCAACAAAATCAAATTTTTGATTGCTGAAACGCATTAAAGTCAAATTATACTCGTTTATAGAAGATTCTGTGATTGTTATGATTCTATATAAATCTTCATCATTTATATCGTCTCGTAAATTAATAGAAAAATTTGCATCTGATCTTAAATTAGCAAAGTTACCATAATTTATTTCTGGATAAGTTGTAAAATTTACATCGTATATTCTTGCAGATGGTGTGTTAAATGCCGCAACTCCATACAATTGATTACCAACAGAACGACTCGTTTCTCTCAAAAACAGATCATTTAAAAAATATTTAATTTTAGTACCATCAAAAATTATTTTAAGAACATCGTCTTTTGTAATTGTTTTGCTAAATGAAACTTGAGTATTACCTTCTCTATAGTACAAGTTATTACTTGAATCTACTTCAAAACCATAATCAATATCTGTTTGATCAAGTGTAGGATTATTTATTTCGCTTAAACCACACACTAAAAAGACACCAAGGAAAAATACTTTAAAAGATATTTGACAATTTTCTGTATAACTTTGTTTTGTATAAGCTTTTCTTGTCCAACTAGCGCTACCAACATTGTCTCCAAAAACCACAGAACCATCATCAGTAGAAAATGTTTTGGATATTAAATTCCATGATATAAATGATTTTGGCAAAACCTTTAATCTTAATTCTGGATTATTAAATTCAAAAATTGTTAAAGTAGTTTCTAAAGCTTCGTCGTTTACAATAGAAAATAATTTTATTTTTTTTCCTAGAATATCCTCTCCGAGTTCTCTATCAACATATATATAATTATTATTAAAATCCAAAGAAGTTACTCTTCCAAACTTTTGATCATTAAATTTTAAATTATCTGCAATTCTTACTATATCTCCTATTTTCAAATTTGTAGCCTCTATTCCAGTGGTAAATGAAACAGTTTGAGATTCTAATTTAGATGTAGCTAAGAACCATTTTCCTATTCTTTCTGCTTGGTACTTAGAAGTAATTCCAAAACCTAAAATTTCTTTTTCAATTAAACCGTATTTTCTTATAAGCTCGCTATCTTCAACATATACGATTTTATCTTTGAAGTTGTCAGTTTTATCAAGATAAGAAACTTTTATAACTGTAAAAGAAGTTTCTTTATTTGGAGAAGCGTAATTGAAAAAACCATCTTTTACATTTGAATTTGTAAAAACATAAACAACTGGTTTTTTTACATCGATAGTTAAATTGAGAAGGCCATTTCTAAAATAAAAAACACCTCTAAAAATTGACGCCATGTCAGAAAGAATTTTTAATCCTTCAGTAGCATCATTTATATATATATTTGCTGAAAAGCGCGGCTCTAAAAAGTCAAAATAACCGTAATGACGAGCCACGCATTTTCCTGATTTAATTTTTAAAGATGAATCAAATATCTTAGTTTTTGATATTTTTTGAGATATACCTTCGTTAATATTTTCTACTCCAGCAACTATATTTTGAGAAACATAGTTAAGAGCGTATTCTTTTATTTTCTCTTCAGTATTTAATATAGCAGGATTACCTCCTACATAAGACTGTAAAGCTTTATAAAATTTTCCATTTAAATCTGATTCAATAAAACTTCTGACACCAAAATCATTGCATAACTTTAATTTCGCCGTACTACCATCTAAAGTTGTAGATAAAATTATTTTTTTAAAGTTTATTTTTATATTTTCATTGAATTCATTTTTTACATCATATAAAAATAATAAACTTTTTTCTGGGTAAACTTGTTGTAGTTTTTGCAAAGTATCAGTCCAGTTAAAAGTAATAACGTTAAAATCTTTTTCAGTATTTTTTACATTATTATTGTAATCAAAAGAATTTGCAGTATATTTTGTTGAAGCGTTAGTAAGGACCAATTCATTGCAAAACTTTGAAATTTTTAACATGTCCCATTTATTCAAATCGTTTTCTGTCATAAAACTTTTTGCTAAACCATATCTAGCATTTGTACACAAATCATAAAAAATCCAAGCAGGATCATCTGTCCATTTTAAAGTTTTACTAAAATAACCGCTCCAGTCTCCATTGTATTCTCTCACATCACCATCATAAATATCAGGAATTTTTATTTTCAAAAGTTTACAATCAAAACTTCTCACAGGAACAGAAGAAAAGTGTTTAGAACTAATTAAGTTTTCACAAACAGCAGAATATGGATATGAAAAAGAATAATCTACTCTTTCTATAATACTATCTACAGAAAACTCTTTAGAAAAATTATTAGATTCTTCACTAGAAGCAGAAAATCTTTTTTCTACGCTATAAACATTTATAATATATTCATTATTTGTGGCTTTAGAATCTGTCTTTTTAAAGAATTCTATTTCAATAGGTATCATTGATGGGCTACCCTTCACTACAAAATATCCTTGGAAAAAATAATAACTTCTTACTCCAGTATTTAAATTTGAAACACAAACTACAAATCGCAAATGATTACTAAAAGTTTCTCCTTTACCGCCAATATAAAAAAGATTATCAACCTTGATATTAACAGTTGCGCTAGTAACGTATTTATTTTTTATATAATGAGAAAAATTTCTTGCCAGAGAGCGAGCGTTTATTAAAGCTTTTTGCTTATCAGTGTTATTACCAGAATCTATAAAAAAATCTTCATCAAATTGATAGAGATTAAAAACTATACCATCAGGAGTTCTTTCTAAATCATAAATTTTAGAATCGTATTTATAAACTGCGCTTGAAGTAGAATTTGAATTTTCCACTTCATTTCCTAAAGATATGTTAAAATTAACAGAAGAAAAATTTAAAAAACTTGTTCTTTTGTCTCTTATTGGACTATCATTGTAATATATTCCATATGATAATGAAGAAGCTCTGTTTGAAATTGTATCGCTTACACTTATATAATTTAAAATACTACCATCACTGTCTACTAAACCTTCTATTGGACCTTCGCACAATAGATCGGTAGCATAATACGAAGTTTCTGTATCTAAAGTATTATTTCTAGCTGTGTCCCCAGGAAATCCAGCAACACTTATAGCTGAATTATTTCTATTTAAATATATTAATACATCATTTTTTGCAGTTTGACTAGTTGTTGTAGATGATGTGGCTATTTGTGCGTTTGTTTGTATAGGAACTACAGTGCTTACAAATCCTCCACCAACGTTTAATCCAAGCTCTTCGCGCTCGTTAGTTGATCCCCCACCGTCTGCTACTTGTCTTAGATTATCCCTTGCACTACTCATATAAAAATAAATTATTAATTTGCAACCCTAACGCCACGACTTCCACCTCCAAAAATTGGAATTGCAGGTTGAGCGCCCTGATTTACTAAACTTGTTGTTATTAAATCATTTGAAACCAATACGCTTCCAATTTTTAATCTTCCATAACCAATAGGTACTGCCACATTTCTTTTAGTTACGTTTTCATAAGCAGAAAACATTCTTGAATTATTTTTAATATCTTTTGGGGCTTTAGGACTCATCAAACGAGTAATAAGCATCTGAATTCCCATAGCTATCAACATAACTATAATCATTGTCATTAAACCTATTTCTGCGCCTAAAATTAATGGAACGACTTCAACTACAGAATTTTTCTTCAATACTGGAGAATTTAAATATTCAGGAGCGATGATTTTATCATCTACATATATAATAAAATGACTCAAATAGTCTTGCATTGTTCCTAAAGTTTCAATTAATTTATTACTATTAGCCTCAATAGCCTCAAAAGCTTCTCCTACTGTTTTAACATTCAAAAGCCAATCTGTTTTTACAAAATTTTCAAAAATTCCATGTAATTTAATATTTACCATATTATATTGTATTTACACTCCTTTCTATAAACTTTTGCGACGGAATTATAAATAGTAACATATTTATATTATGATATTTTTGATATTTTAAATCTGTTTCTGAAAAATCAAATCCAATCGGATGGCTATGAAACAAATATAATATTTCGTACTTACTCTTTATTTCAAGATACTCTTTCGGAGAAACAAGAAAAAAAGAGTCTTTTGATGGATGGCTATTTGAAATTGGCTTGAATGTTATTTGTTCATTGTTTTTAACTACAAATCCACAAACTTCTACATCTTTATTTCTTAAAGCGTAATCTTTAATTTCGTTAAGTATTTCAGACGCTAGTGTCATTATTAAACGGGAATGTTGCTGGAAATGCTCCAAAAGGTAAAAACGGTTTACCATTTGTAAATGCGTTTGTAGTATTATTTCCAAATCTTAGCATACAACCTTGAAGCGTTTTTGAACATTTGTCTTGCTTCCAAAGATTAGTATTTTTTGTAGGATTTTTATTTGAATTTGCAATGATACAAACAAAATAATTTTTATTTTGAATTAAAGGTGATAAAATTGATTCGTCTGATTCTAAGTTTGTATTAGACAATGCATCTATATAAACAAAATCACCTATTGCATAAGAAACAGTCGATAACCATTCACCTTTATACTTCAATGATGGTATTTCATAATTGCCATTATTTGAAAAACTATTGTAATTTTGTATAAACACTTTATCATTTTCGTCTGCAACTGGCACTCCTAAGAATTTATTAAATGCAGGATCTGATCCAGAAGGCGTTGAAATTTTTGCATTTATATCTACTGGTCCTTCATATTTTCTATTATTACCATAATTGCAACCATAACATCTATAATTCCACGAACATGTATCATTAGTAACTTTTCTCGCTGGAACTGTTAATGATTCGACATCCACCTTAGTAACTAACTCTAATTCTACAAAATTTAAGTTTTCACTTAATTTAGAGTTCACTATTAATTTATCAAAAGCTATATAAGTATTGAAAAAAGAAGTTCCAAAAGGATTTTTGCCATCTATAAAATTGGCATTATCCAAATCTTTAGCTAATATTTTTTTTCTATTAAAATTTTTGCCTATTAAATCTCCGCGATCTTGCAAAACCCTAGAGAAATAATTGTTTATGTTTCCTATTTTTAATTTAGGCCTAGCTTGTCTGCCATCAGAAGTTGTTTCAAAATCAGTAAATTCGCATGGAATAAATATATATTCTTTATTTTGAAATATTATATTTTTGTCAAAATTCTTAGATCCATGAAATCTTAAATATCCCTCATTTGGCTCAAGCTCTATTTCAAACAAATCTATTACTACATAATTGTTTAATTTGAATAATGTATTCATACTATTATATTCTACCCGCGATATTAAAATTATTAGGCAATTGTATTCTACTATTTAATAGCAATGAAGAATCTGTAAATCCGCTAAAAAGTTTAAGATAAGTTTTTGATAATGAATTAAACATTTGAACTCTTTCAGTATTAAATAAAACTCTATTATAAAAAATAGCATCAAAATATAAATTATTTACATTTGAAGCGCCAGTTAATGGAATATTTGACAAATCAAAGCATGTATTATTTAATTGTGTTAAATAACTTTGTAAAACTGGTAACGAATAACTAGAAACTAAATTTCCATTTATATATATAGAATAATATTGACGCTCTCTTTGTATATTGAGGATAAAAGGATAATAACCACCACCTACAATTGACGAGTTTAATTGTTTAGATACTTGTAAAGCCTTAGCAGTAGTTTCATTTCTTGCGTTATAAAAATTCGTTGCAGTAGCCGCACTTAAAGTTTCATTATACAGCAAAGGGAAAAAAAATGTAAAAATATTTGGTTCTTTAGAAAAAGATTTATAAACGGTTGTTCTAAAACTTTCTAATATTATATTTGTGATTGCATTGTAACCAGTAGCTCCATTCGCATACCAATTAAAAAATGAAGAATTATTTGATGGAAATACATTTTCAGTACTACCTTCTATAGCTCCAACTATAAATAAATCAAAATCTGCTGCAAAAATATTTGAAGAAAATACCCCTTTTAATGAATCGTTCGATTGCAGTTTTAAAGATTTATATCCTAATGATCTAAAATCCGCCACTACTTCTGGCGTAGCAACTGATGTGCCTAAAGTTATGATTGTTGTGCCACCACTATTTTTTCCTGACCATGATACAGGACCAGTATTTAAATCTGCATTATTCAATCTAAATACGTAATCTGAAGATATGTTATCATTATAAAAATTTAATTTTACGGTAGAATCTGATAATTTATTAATAAGTTTTCCACAAGATGATGGATCATTATTATTGAGTTTAACAAACATGGTTTCTGTATACTTGTTTAATACAAGACTACCATTTTGATATAAAACTTTATTTTGACCATTATTTGTTTGTACGGTAAAACGTTGATTTCCTTCGTCGTTTGAATTATAAACTTTAATATTATTAACGCTATTTGTGATATATGAGCGTGTTGGAAAATCGTATAAAACTATATTGTCAACTGCATCTTCTCCATATTCAGGAGATGGTGATATAAGTTTTGCTAAATTATCTAAAGTTAAACCTCTAGGATCTTTTAGAAGAAAATAAGGATTTCTTGTATTATTTGCTCCCGCGATTGGAAAAACCACCTTTCTTTCTATAAAGTCAGAACCTGTTCCAATAATAGGTTGTCCTTGAACATTATTTCCAACAGATGCGAAACCAGCTTTATTACCTCCTCCACCAGATACTATAGAAGTATTTTTTTGAATGTATATATTATAAACTAAATTTGATTTTAACCCATCTTTATCAGTCTGTAAAGATAAGTCAAAAACATTTCCACCAGGCTGACTATCTGTTAATCCATTAGAACTTTTAGTGTAATCACTAGCTTTGAATATACCAGCTAAATCAAAACTATTAACAGCCGCTGATGGCAATATGTTAGATATATCACCACCTTTTCCTTGATTGCCAAAAATAAAAACATTTTGAGGCACATATAAATTAACAACTGTACCATCTGTGTTATCACCAGTAAAATTTTTGAATATGCCAAGCAAATTAATTGCATATTTATCACTAGCTGAAGAAAAAAAACGAGAACCCTCACTTAAATAAACATTAATGCCTGAATAAAAACTTAGATCATCAGATCCATTATTGTAATCTATTATTTTTTTAAACAAGTCAAAATTTTCATATTTTGCGCTTTGTGGAACTATAACTTCTAAAGTTTTTTTATTGAATTTTATATTTGGTATTGTCGCGCCTGAATAACCAACAAATACTTCATTTGATACGGTATCATTCAAAGTATCAATACCAGATGCATAAATACTTATACCACTATTGCCGCAACTATTTGTATATAAACGAGCATAATAATTAGTGTCTAATTGTATAGGACCAGTAGTTGGATAATTAAATTGACTTATGTTTTTTATAATCAAATCATTTTCTTCATAACCGTAAAATGTAGAAAATCTAGGTTTATTGTTTGTGTTTTCAGTTATATTCAAATCTTCTACATGAACAAGACTTGAAAAATTAGTATTTGTAGCTATTTCTAGTCTATAACCAGTAAAAAAATAATTTTTTAAATTCCCTGTGCCTGTTGGAGGAAACCATCTAAAATCATAATTTATTCCCTTACTAGAATCATAATTTTTCAATGCTACAAAATTTCTAATATGACCACCAGTGGTGTTTACTATTTTTGATCCAGTTATTTCAATTGTTATGTTTCCACTTGGATCTACGCTCCCATCTTCGATAGACTCGCTTGAGATAACAACATCACAAGTATTATTTGCCGCTGGCGAGGTTTCTGGCGGACAATACAAAATACTAACACTTCCACTTTGCCCATTATTTAAAATAAGACTTGAATCAGAAAGCGAAAAAAAACCATTAGTATTATCTTGAATTTCAAATTGATAAAAAATATCAGAGTTACCACTATTAAATATAGTAAATGGATAATTAATAGCAAAACCCGTAAGGCACTCTCCAATATTTTTTCCAGTTAGATTAACATAAGTCATAATTGTAATAGAGTATTAAAATATATATCAGAATCTGTTTTACCTTTGAATTCTATAAATTTTACTGATAGATCATGATTATTTTTAAATTTATAAGTATGATTCCATTCTGGACAATAAACATTTATTAATTTATTATAAGGTTCTGGCAATATCATTTCAAAAATTTTAAAACCCGCATTTGAATCAAGGAATTTTAATATAGCTAATGTTTCTTTATCGTCTCTGTTATTAAAACTAAATGAAAAATCTAATAAAGTTTTATTGATACCATAATTTTCATAAGCAGCCGCTGAAGTTTCAAATTCTGTTTTTGTAAATTTTGGAGACATTGGCATTTCAAAATTTAAATCAGGTTTAAAATAAAAAGTTCTAGTAAATAAAGAATTTATACCAGTTGGACTTTTTGTATCATCTATAAATGTATTATTAGATCCTGTAAACCAATAAAATCCATTTAGGCTAGTCACAGTTGAATCAAAATAAACGACATCATTATAAAAATAACGTGAATTTTCCACGAACGGTTTTAATACGTTTTCACCAGTGATAAAAAAACCTTTATAATTTAGACTAGAATCGTAACTCGAAACGCATTTTATATTTATTTTATTTAAATTAGCTTCTACTGAATTATACTGTAAATCAGAAAAATATATTTTTGCGTTATTCGTATAAGGATAGAATAAATCTATTTTTACACTTTCATAAGAATCTAATATCGTTTTTGGAGTATATTCAAAAGTGTTTTGAAAAAATCCTATCAAAGCTTTTGCTTCTTTATCTGTTAATCCATCATAAGATAAATCAAATTGAGATTGCAAATTATTGATATTTGGAATAACATTTACTACATAATTATCTCCGTATTCGATTCTTTGAGATTTTGTGCTAAAATTCGCAGAACAACCATATGTTTTATTAAAAATAGAATCTATATTCTTTGTTAAATATTCTGATCCTGTTATATTTATAGGAGCATAACGATAATCAGAAGCTGTAAAATTAGATGTTGAAATATATAAACCATCATCATTTGTAAAATGTTTTTCAAAAAGATATTTTTCTATGGCTAATATATCATCATCAGTTGGAACTTTAGCAAAACCTAATATTTCATAATAAGAAATATCTGAACCATCATAATTAAATACATTATTTTGAGAAGGATGATTATTATTTGCCGCGCCTATCATTAAACCGCTGCACCCAGAGTTAAAATGATTTGTTCCATTGATATTTAATAATTCATATCCATTGTTTCTCAATCTTAAATTATTTGTCGTATCATTCTTTATAATAGAAACGATATTTTTATTATTTAATACCTTAGAAGCAGAAAAAGCAGAATTTACATTTAGCGGATTATTCTCGGCGCTTCCTGTCGCATTAATCACAAACTGCTGAGAACCAACAGAAGTATTTAAATTCCATTTGTATATATCAGTATTACCGGAGGCCCCTAAAAAACCGCTGCTTGCACAATTTGTTGGGTATCTTGAAGCGGAGTATAAATCTGTATCAATTATACTTGCTATATTTGGTTTTATTGTAGAACCGTAATCGCCTCGCCTTAAATTATCAAATTCATAAACGACAAACCAACAACGATCTCCAGTCAAAAAACCAACAAAACCATTACCAGTAGTAAATAAATTATTAAACTCTTTATTTTCAAAATCAGCTTTAAAAGTAATACAATTTTTATTTTGATTGTAAGAAGGATAGTATTGATCTGAACTAGTATTATTTAAATCTTGACTAATATCATGACCTGGAGCAGAGTTATACCATTTATAAATTTTACCACTAGAATTGAATTCTAAATTATTTAAATCATTTAAATTAAACCACGCAAACAATCCTGATAAATTTATTGGGGACGCACTATCACCAGTATAATATTCGAAATCAACCAAATCATATTTTAAATAAGAATTGGTGGTTTCAAAATTCTTTATGCCTGTAATTGAAAACTGAGTGTCTAAAAATTTACTCATAATGTACTCCTAAGTGGCGCTAAACGCTGCATCATAGATAATTTGCTTTGTAAAACGCCGTTATTAGTGGCCGATAAACCTCTTGATTCTATTTTACCAGTAACATAAAAAGTATTTAATATATTATTATTATAATCTTTTAAAAATAATTCGCAAACAGAATCTTTGCCTTCTATATCGCAAACGTTTACTTGTTTAAAAAAGTTACCATCTACTGTTACATTTTTTGTTTTATTGGTTTTTGCTACTCTGAATGGTACGATCTCATCATTTTTAAAAAAAGGAGCGCGATTGCATTGTTCTGAATATTGAAAACTAAATATTTCTGAAAATCCAAAGACATTTGTTATATCAGATATATAACTTCTATTTGAGTGAGAAATATTATTTAAAGCGCTATTTCTTATATTTGTTCTAAATGCTCGCAAATTATTAGTACTGTCTTCTGCATTTATTTGTCCATACCATTCAAATTCAGCATTTATAGAAATAGGAGAAAATTGAGAGGCTTGAAAAGATATACTTTTTAAGTAACAGTTTTGTATCTGCACTCCAGCAAACACAGCGTTTACAGGAGACTCTGAGACTGTTGTTGGGCTTAAATAATCAGGAAAAGCGCCTGTTAAAAAAAATTCAGTATTCAAACTACCAACCACAGTTCCTTGAGGAGCGTATCGCAATAAAGATCCATCTGATAATAAAACTGGCTCTATACTTGATTGCAAAGAAATTTCTACCGATGTAGAATAAAAAATATCATTGTTTATTCTAAAATCTAAATTTTCATATTTGATGAATTTACTCATTAAACTATTGTATAAGCAATTGTTGTTACTACGTTAAAATTAGCAGCAGCCACTTTAGTACCATTTATATTGCATAATCTATATTGTAATAATTGACCAGAAGTAAAATTAGTTGATCCAACAAAATTAGCTTTAGTTTTAACTATCACAGAATTTGTAGAAACACCAGCAACAGTAGTTGCAGCAATTATACCACTCGTTGGAAAAGTAACTGGATTACTCGGAGGACTAACAAAAAAACCAGACACAAAACCATCTGGTATATCTTCATTATATATTGGTGAAATTGCTGATATTTCAAGTCTATAACCACCAGCAGTTTCAGCAGCAATATCAGAAGTCATAAACATTACCCTTTCAACACTTCCATTAAAATTTGCTATCGTAAATGGCGATGCTATAGAATTATTACCAGAAGGATTATTACTAGAATTAGGATACAATGGATTAAAATATATATCAGTACCTGTTACCTGTGTTTGATATGTTTGTACAAATTTACCTTTAGAATAACTATTATTAGAAGTATAACTGCCATCGATATCTAAATTTCCAGCGCTAGTCAATTTAGCAACAACATCTGGACTCGCTCCAAAATAACCATTTTTTACAAAAACAAAACAATCATTATCAGCAACACCCAAAGCAGAATCATTATATAAATTACCAATTGACCATTTTGGAGTATTAACTGCCGCATCAAAACGGGAAAATGTAACCAAACTATTTCTGTTTGCAGTTGGATCTAAAGAAACATTTTTATTTGCAGCAACAACAACCTGAGTTGTTCCTTGTATATTTGTGCTTTGAAATGACGCTACCGTATTTTCAGAGCTTCCATCAGTAACAACATCTAATTGAAATTGAGGACCAGTAGTACCCAAACCAAAATTTCCTGCAACATCAATAATTGCATTTGTAGTTGATAAAGTAGCACTTGGACCAATAAATGTTTTATTTGCAGAAAGACCAAAGTAACCTATATTTGTAGAATTTCTTAAACTTAATAATGTATTTGTTTGGTTTGTTTGAAATCTAGCAACTTGAGCAACAGCGCCACTTACATGCATTGTATAAGCTGGAATTGTGTGACCAACACCTACTTTAGGAGCAACTACATCATTGTCTATATATATTGCATTTTTACCTAAATTAAGATCGCCTATATTATTGAAATTTAAAAATAAAGTTTCATCGCTTGCGCTTGTTTTTATTTCTGTATTGTATGGATCAAAAACTAAAGCATTTCCTGAATTTTGAAATTCAATAAATTCACCACTAACTAAAAATTTATTAGTTAAAGCTCCAGTAGTGCCATGAATTGCAAAATTACCGCTTTGATCAATCACCATTAAATTACTAAAACTAGCGCCAGCATTTATTGAAGATTCTAAATATAATTTTTTATCGTTTGGTTTTTTAGAGAATTGATAATAAAGAGTAGGATCTGTAATAGATATTCCAATTTTTCTATCAGTAGCGCCACTAATTCTTATTTGGCCTAAACCTAGAGTTGCGCCTGGAACGTCAACGACATCTAATGATACGCCTGGAGTTCTATCATTTATTCCTACAAAACCATTTGATCCACTTACTGAAAGACCAATAGTCCCAGCAGATTCAAAAATTGTGAAACCATCATTTCCTTGAGCCGTAAAACCTGTAAAAGATTGCGAGAATTCATCTCTTGTTATTTTATTATTTTGTGTAGAATCTGTATTTGATATTAGAAAAATATCACTCGACACAACATTTGTGTTTAGTTTTTCTGGTAAAGATGAAAGAGGTACTCCCATATTAATTGTTTAAATAACCTTTATAACTAAGTTTTACACTTAAAACGTCGTCAGCACTTGAATTAAATTCTTGAGATACAAGTTTAAAGTCATTGAATGATTGATTGAACATGTTTATTCCAACACTTTTTCTAATAACAAATAACTCTTCATTGTCGTTAACCGTTAAAGATGAATCGCCTACAGATAAGAAATCATCTTCAAAAACTGTTCCGTTTATAGATATAGAAAAAGCGCTATCAATATCATTAGTCATTTGCTCATATAATTTTTTAGCTTCATAATTATCAACTTCTAAATTAAAAGAAGCGTCTATTTCAATAGGTAATTCTAATAATATTTCATAAGGTACATACGCAAAATTAGGTATAGGACCAGAAGGTCCAGATGGACCACTAGTAGAAGCGAATCCAGATGGTTGCAATAAATAAATTGGTTTTTTAGGACAATTTATATTATAATTAAATTGAGTTATTCTATTAGTAGATGAGCCACTGCATGTTAAAATAATATCTTTTACTTGTGGCACACTTATATAAGGAGCGCCTACATTACCTGAAGCGGAAATATTTTTACCTATATCTCCAAAAACTTGTATATCAATAGAAGTTTGAGGCACTTCGCCTACAGAACAATCTAAACTTATACTATTAATGCAACCAGTTTGAAATCCAAAAGATTTGCCAAAATAATCAATACTTCCAGCGAATCTTTGGGCTTGCTTATCTGGTCTTTCACCAGTGAATCTTAAAAAAGGTTCATTATATAACAAATATTTATTTACGCTAAAAGAAGCGCTTGGAACTTCTGCCATTACCTGTTTATTATAACCAACACCTATAGTATTAATAGGACCATAATTTACTGAGTAATTACCTTGTACAGATAATATACCAGAAATAGCATTGCCATTTAAGTAAAATCTATTTTCGTAATTTAGTGTTGAATTTTTCATTAGATAGGTCTACGAGTTCCAGCTAATGTGCCGCCGAATCTTTGTTGTTGTTTTATTACGTCCAATACTGTTTTATACACTTGAGAATTCAAATTATTAGATAATTCTACATCTTGTTGTTTATAACTTGTTGAATCTGCTCCCATTTGTATAGTACCGTCTCTATTTACTGTTGTATTGAAATTAAATGAATTAGTTGCATTTGTATTGCTAACTGTATTAGAATTATTAGAAGAACCACCGTACATTCCTCCATTTTGCATACCAACACCATATTTTTTAATAATTGGCGAACTATATAATCCGCCTTCTGCATAAGCTGGAATCGTATCTGATAAACGAGTTCCGATATGACCACCTTTTTGAGCCAAATTAGCATTCTGAGCTAATTGCTCAGGAGTTACATTCATAGTTACATCACCAAAATCTTTTTTCAAACTGCTGCCAAAACTACCAGCAGCTTTCGCTATTCCAAATGAAGCTGCTATTCCAGCTACTGACCCCACAATACCAGCAATCATTTTTTTTCTTTCAAAAGCTTTGCGTCTTTTTTCTGCTTGTTTAGCTCTTTCTAAATCTCTTAATTCATTGTATAATTTACTATTTTCCAAACCATAAGTTGTCATGCCTTCTTCCATAGAATTCAAATCATTCAACTCTGTAACGAAAGAACCTCCAGAAGCAAAACGAGGAGCCATTGAAAAATTTAATTTATCTAATTCACTTGGACCACCCATTGCCATAACTGCGTTTCTATTTAATACATATTCACCATTCTCAAGCAATGCTGGATATTTATCTCCAGAACCAGTTCCAGAAATATACATACCAGATTGTGCGCGTATGTATCCTCCTTTTTGCTTAGGTGCTGGTACTGATCCAGCAGCACCAGCCATATTAAATCCTGCTGATCCCAATATTGAATAAACCGCTGATTGCATTAATGTTGTGCTTATACTATCTAAGAAACTTGAAGCTATACCCATCAAAGCACTTCCTAAATTATCAGATTCTCTTATAGCCGCTTTTATTCCATTAACCAACCCATCAGCAAACATTTTTGGAAGATCTTCGCCTAAACGACCAATCATCAACTCTGATTCAGTTCTCAAGTTATCAAATCCTTTAACAACTCCATATTTAAAAGAAGTGGAGCGTTCTGCCATAATAAGCTCTTGTTTATTTAATCTATCATTCAATTCTATTTGTGTTATTTTACCTTCATTTATTTCAGTTTGAACTGTTTTAAGTTTTTCTAATGTTTTTACTCTTTGTTCTTCTTGTTTTGGATCAGCAAATTTTGTTGATTCTAAACTCGTAATGGCCTGATTCAATGAAGTTAAATCTTTGATTTCAACACCTGTATTACGTCTAGCTTTAGATCTTAGACTATCAGCTAAAATAACATTTCCTTGACTCTGAAGTCTATCTGCATCCTTTAAAGCATTTTCATTTTGCATTTTTATTACTTCGCTATAATCTGCTTGTGTAGATTTAGAACGAGTAATTTCAGTATCTATAAGTTTTTTTTGTAAAATTTGATTTCTAAAATCAGCTTTACCTTGAGCTTTTCCTGCTACACTCATTCCAAAATAATTAGCCTCATCAGATTGTCTACGCTCTATAGCGTCTATCTCTAAATCTAATGTATTTTTTCTTTGTATTTCTAAGCGTTCTCTTTGAGCGGTTAAAGATATTTCATCTTTAATTATATTTGATTGAAGTAAAAGAGTTGTACTTTTTAAATTTTGCAAAAGAATATCTTGATCAATTAATTTTTTTTGATCTCCATTATTTGATTTTCTTTCCGCTTCGGTGGCTTTATAAATTGCATAAGCTTCTTTTAATTGCTGTGATTCTTTAGGCTGTAGAGCGGATGGCCCACCCAAAGCAGATGATTCTGCAAAAGCTCCAACAGATTGCGATCCACTTAACAATCTTTCAAAAGGAGCAAAATTTCCTTTCAACATCTCTGCTATTGCTGGTTTTATACTTTGTTCAATGTATGTAGGATTTTGCGAACTTTCTAATAAAGTTTTATAATTTTGTTTTACAAAATCTATATTAACTTTTCTTTGTTCATCTTCAGTTTCTCTTGCGAATTTAGATGTTTGAGATTGCGCTTTTCTAGCTGCAATCTCTAAAGGATTTGCAACCCCTTCCATCATAGAAACTTGAAAATCATTTAAAGCATCAAGAAGTTTTTGAGAAAATTCAGATTGTTTTATCAATTGATTACCAGAAGAAATATCTTTTATAATTTGCGCTTCTAACTTATTTCTTGTAGAATATAATGAGGCAAGAGCTTTTGCTTGTTGAACAGCTTGTTTAGTTGCATTATCACTGCTACTAATTGTATTTATTATGTCAGGCAAAGTTCCTTCTAATAAAGCTTTAGTTAAAGATTCTTGAACAGTCTCTATTTCAGCAGCTGTAGCCTTACCTCCTAATTGTTTTTCTGCAATTTGTTTAGCTATACTTTTAGCTTGGTCAACTGACGCTTGCGAAACAACATCTATTTCTTGCATAAAAACACCACCAACTCCCGCAGATCTTGGAATTTTAACTCTTTCAGTTGCTTTTTTATAGCTTTGTAATTGTTTAAGCTGCTCTTGATTTAATCCTAAATTAGCTAAAGCTTTTCCAGCAACAGTTTTTTGTAGTCCGCTTTCTATTTTACCGCCTTTAATCAAAGTTGCAAATTCTAAACCAGATGTTAGTTTTTTCTGCTCTTGTTCAAAATTTCCCAAAACAGAATTTAAAGCTTCAACTCCACCTTTTGTTTTAGATAGTTCTTCTGCTAATTTAACATCCTTTATCTCATTAAAAGAATTAGTTAAATTTCTACTAGCATTTTCCAATTGAGTTGATGAAGCTCCAGAAGCTAAAAGTTTAGCGTATTCTTCTTGAGCTTGAATGTATTTTTGACCAGCACTCAAATTTTCTTGAGTTTTACTCTTTTGTTCATCTGTTAATTGAGTTAATTCTTCAACGCTTAGAGAAGAAGCTTGAACAGCAGAAGTTAATCCTATTAAACTTCCAATTAAACCTCCTACTACTGCACCGGGAATTCCCGCTACTGCACCTCCTATTCCCGCGCCTGTTGAAACTGAACTTAAACCAGTACTTAATCCACTTTGCAAACTTCTTTCCGTAGAAGTCATTTCGGTTCGTTTTTTATTTCCAAAATAAGCTTGTTCTACAAAACCAGCTAATAATGGTCCTCCAATGGATATAGCAGTACCTGCTCCTTGTAATCTTTGAGAAAGTGCCGTAAGTCTAGAAGTTCCTCCTCCAGATCCACCTTGTGTTTGATTAGAAACTGTTTGATTGAAATTATTAGCTGACGCTTGAACTTTAGAAATTCCAGAATTTATTGCTGTTTTAGCTTTTTGAGATCCTTGCTCTATAACATCTGCAAAAGAAGCAGCAAAAACACTAACATAATCATAAGCATATTTTATTTTTTTAACAACATCTTGAGCAATTCTTTCTGTTTCCGCCTGCAATTGATTAGGATCAAAACCTGATTGAGTATTTTGAGACTGATTTCCAGCTTTATTTTTTGCAATTTTATTTTTTGTAGATTTAAGATTTCCAAAATTTGGAATGAATCCTTTATTCATCAATCCAGCGGCTTTTTGTCCTCTCATTGAATCGCTCAAAGCATTACCTAAACCACCATGATCAGCAATTGCGGAACTAAATGTTGGCTGACTGCTGTTTCTAATGTGTGGGAAAGGCTTAGTATCAAAGATAGCTTTATTACCGCTCATGCTTTCTTCTAAGCCCATTACTGCTTGTTTATACGCAAAGTTGGGAATAAAGCCTTCACTCAAACCAAACATTCCTTGATCATTAGGATAAGTCTTAGCAAATTCTGCACCTAATTTACTAAATACATTTGGATCGTTTAAATTTAAATTTCTTTTCTTTGCTGTTTCTATTAGCCAATTTTTCTGAAAAGAGTTTCTTCCTTTTATAGAATTAAAATTAGGAAGAAATCCTTTAGCAAATTGCGCGAATCCACCTTTTCTTTCAGAATTTATAAATCTATTTAATATTTTTGGATCGTTTAACTTTGATAGATTTGTTTTTGGATTTGTTAAAAATCTTAATTCACCAGAACTTAAATTACGACCGATAGAAGACTCAATATCTTTTATCAACTTCATTAAGTCACCAGAATAATGAACTGAATTTTTACCCAAAGTATCTACATCAATAAAATTAGCAAAATTAGGAATAAAACCTTTAGAATATGAGTTTTTCTTAGCTTCGTATCTTCTTAATAAACCATCAGTAACTTTTGTAAGTTTTGCACTTATTGATGGATCAACATTCGAATACTTATCTTTAACAATTGATGCAGCGGCCATTTCAAATTCGCTGAAATTTGCACCAGCATTTCTACCAGTAGGATCAGTAAATTTTGGTCTATTTGAAACAGCAATCATCGAACTAACTTTCTTAGCTAATACTGGATTTTCTTTTTCGAGGTTTGCAAGTTTTTTATTCATGAATCCAGTGACTGATCCAGAAACATTTTTGAAATCTTGTTTCAACTCAAGCATACTATATGAACCATCAGCAATTCTATATAATAAATCAAAATCATTCTCATTTGCTATATCGCTTACAGGTTTATTTTTAAATCCAACTTCTGCTGGTCTTATTACTTTTTTTGAACCTAAAGCTATATTTAATGCAGATCTTACAAAATCTTCATGCAAGTAAGAAAGCATAGCGGAATTTCCTTTTTTTGCATATTCGTGATCTAAACCTCTTCCATAAGTAGGAAAATCTCCCATCTTGAAAAGATCTGTATCACCAGAAGCGTTTTTATATTTACTAGAATATTTCTTGAACCAAGGAATACTTGCAGTAGTCATTGGAGTAGCAAAATTAGGAATAAAACCAGAATTAGAAAAATCTGGTATTGTCACATAATCATCAATAAAATTTAATTTCAATATTGTATTTTCCGCAATTTCTGTTGTTAATCTTTCAGTATTTTTATTGTTTTTATATAAACGCGCCAATTTCTCTATAACGTCAAATCCTAACACGGCTTCAACACTTGCATTTTCTTTATCGCTAGTAACTACAGATTTATTAGATATTAAAGATGGTTTGATTGGTAAAAAATCATTTAAATTAATAATATGTGATTTTACTTTATTTGCGCGAGTTATTAATTTTCCATATGTAAAACTATCTAAAGAACCTACTAACTTTTTGACTAAATCTCTTTGAGCCTCTTTTGTTGATTTTATTTTCGCATCACCAAAAAAAGTGTTACTATTTAAAGAGATTCTATTTTTATCAATTAAGGACGCTGAATTTAAAGAGTTTTTACCAAAAGGAAAGTCTAATAATTCTGATCCAGCTTGAGATTCAACTCCAGTTAAAGATTTATTAATTAATTTTTCAAATTGATTTCCTCTCTCTCCTGGATTAATTCCTTTTTTATTTACAAAATTAGGTATAAATCCACCATGCATATATGGATCAACACCTGTTCTACTTATAGCTTTTTGTCTATGTGCGCGACCAGCTTTTGAATTCGCAGGAGGATTAATAAAAGGTTGAGCAAAACCGGGAATATACTTTACATCTTCCGCAGTATTCATCACCCCACCAACAGGAGAAGAAACAACTCTACCGGGAGTATATCCACCAGCTTGTGCGCCAACAACTTCAGCCATTTTTGTCGCATTAGGAATATATCCACCTGCGCGTGTAACTTGCAATCCACCAGAACCTTTAACTCTTACTCCTTGTCCAGCTAATTGAACAGCTAGTTGTTTAGCAAGGGTAGTTTGCATTTGATACTCTGCTGTTTGTTGTCTAGCCAACTGAAGCAATAATTGAGCTTGTGCAGCTTGATTACCCATTGTTCCAGCGAGAGCCTGAGAAACAGGCCCTTGTTGCTGCATAATTTGCAAAATAGATTGTTCAATATTTTTTCTATTTTGTGTTTCAGTCGTTATACCAGCAATCTGAGGTAAAGCCTGACTAAGATAAGTAAAAGAATTCTGTATTAACTTAAAAAGCGTAAAGAAAGCTGCAATAGCACCGGGACCAGCTATTACATTACGAATACCTTTTAATAAACCATTTGCAAAAGTAGAACCAACCCCTTCTCCTTCGAGAACTTCATTCAACGATTCAATAAAAGATTTTAATTGCTCAGTTCCATACTTAGCCAATGGCTCAAATGTTACTTTTCCAATATTATTAGCTAATTGTTGAGTAGAAGTTGCAGTTTGCTTTAATAAAGCATCAAGAGTTTGATTCAATTTTGCAGTTGCTACTTCAGCTTCATTTGTTGCCGCTGCGCCTCTTTGTAAAGCTCCAGCGTATGTACCTTGTGATTTATTTAAATCATTAACAATCGCTTTTAAGATGTTAACTTGATAAACACCTGCAACTTGTTCTGACAATTGCGCTCTTTGAGCGTCAGCTAAACCTTTATAAGCTCCAGCAAAGTTTTGTAATATTTGGACGGCTGGTAAAATATTACCTTGAACATCTCTTACAGAAATATTAAAAGCTTCTAATTGATCTAAAGTATCAGTACGTTGTAAGCGAGTAAAAATTGTTTTTAATGCGTTACCAATTACAGCGCCACCTCTTGCTGTACTTTGTTGAGCTGAAGTGACCAATGCGTTCAATTGATCAAGACTAACACCTGCTTCTTGCGCCGCTTGACCTGTACGAGACAAAGCTTCGGCCAAATCTCCAGCGCCTACAGCGTAATCTTGTTCTACAGCAACTAGCTTATTTAGAATTTGAGTAGTAGAAATTCCAGTTGCGGCGAATCCGTTTACGGTAGATGTCAATGCATCTACAGCATTTGCAGTACTAATTCCTGCTAATCTTGTTAATGTTAATGCATCTTTTGTTCTTTGAAGAGTATCTTCAGCCTTTAAACCTTGACGAGAAAATTCAAGAGCAGCTTTAGAAGCGTCGTCAAATGAAGAAGCTGTTAATTTAGTTACATTAAATAAATCTGTACTAAATTTTTGTAACTGACTTGTAGTCAATCCAAATACGCGATTAATATCTGCAAGATTTTTTTCAACTTCAATTGTTACATTAGCTAATTCCTTGAAACTGCGAATTACACCTCCAAGAACAGCAGTAGAAGCGCCGAATGCAATAACGCGAGCATTAGAAGCAGCGAGCGCAGCTTCGAAGTCTTTAACATCGCCAGTGATTCTTCCTAGTGGTTGAGAAAAACCTCGTTGATTAATGCTTAGATTAATTTGGTTGTTCTGAGCGAATCTTTGGTTATACGCTTGAACACCAGCTTGAATAGAAGCTGTTAATGCTGCTTGATTGGCCGCGACATTAATTTGAACTGCCATATTTCTTATTTACACGTTAAATTATTGATTATCCGAATATTTTCATCATATCATCCATACTTAATGAACCACCTTTCTTCTTAGCTTCGTCAGCCAAAGAAAGAGTTTTTTGACCTTTAGCCTTTAAACCTATATATTCAAGATCTTCTGAAGTTGCTCCAACGATAGAAGACGCTTGATTTTCTTTATTATTTTTATTTTCTATAGCTTTTTTAGCATTTTCATTTGCATTGACATAATCAATAATCTTATCAGGATCATTTTTAATTTCTTGAGGCATTTTATCATTCTGCTGAAATACATTCTTGAAAAATCTAGCATAAATAAGTAATTTTACTTGATTATAAGTAAGTTCACATACTGATTTACCAAAGAATTCAGTAGGATTTTCTGCAAAAGGCATGTATAAATTAAAAAAATCTTGTAAAACTAAATATTGAATCGTGTTGTCATTTATATTTTTATATACTTCTGAATATTGTTTTATGATGCAAGTTAGAGTTTCTGAATCAATATTATCAAATTGATCTTCTTCAAAAGCGACCATACTTAGTTTTTTATCTTTATATAAACACTTAAGAATATAAAAATCGTTAACTCTTTCTTCAGCATAGCTTTCGGCAGTTCTATTAAAAAAAGCTGCTTTTGTATTTTTTAAATCGTATAATCGTTTTTGCGCCGACTCTATATCAGCATTTATTCTTAATATTTCTGATTTCAAGAATAAAGTTTTTTTCTGCTTTTGAAAATTTTCTATTAAATCTTCTTCTTGTTTAATTAAAGATTCTTGTCGATTAGTCCATTGTTTTTCTTCGATAAGACGTTTTAAAGTTTCGTCATTTGTTGGAACCCCTCTACTTTTCGCTTCGTCAAAATAATGATCGTAGATCTGATCAATATCGACCTGATCTTCTAAAGACAAGTGCTTTAAATAAAAAAGATTCTCTAAAACCTTAATTTCAGAGAATCCATTTTTAATATCCCGAAAAGCTTTCTTATATTTACTCTGTTGGGATTGTTCCATCTATTTCTCCAATGATTCTATCGAACTCTTCTTTTTCAGTATTGCTAGTAAAGAACCAATAACTAATGATACTTGCTAACTTACTATAACACTTTTCATAAATTTCATTCTTATTCTCTTCGTAATCAAACATGGCCGCTTCTTTAGCTTCGAAAGTTTTACCTGGAAATAGCCATTCGAACTCTGCATTTTTCTTACTATTATCCTTAAATTGAGTAAGATTAAGTACATACCATAGAATAGCTCTATTCTGAGCTTTGATATCAGCAGTATGATTAAACAAAGTCATATAACTAGTTTCTTTTTCAATAAGCGTTTTACGTCTTTGCAAAATTTCAGAAGTTACAGATTCGATCTTCTTTTTATAGTCTTCATCACGCTCTGATTCTGGCTTCAAATTAAGAATCGTAAGTCTGCTTTGTAGATCCCCAATTTCTCCAGCGGCAGAAACCATTACCTTAGCATCAGCATCGCTAATCAAACCACCAGTATCGCTGTACTTATTTAGTAACATTGCTTTTGTCAAAATACCATTTCTGATGCATCTGCTCATTTCAATACTGAATTCCATGTCGGCTTCTTGCATTTGTTTTCGATTTGGCTGCAAAATATTTATTTCTACTGGAATCTGTTTCTTTACCTTTTCTTTATAAGTGCGAGTAACCGACTCACCTTGTTCATTTGTGACCGTTTCAGTCTTGTCTTCTTCGACCTCGGCATTTTTAAAAATATTGAAACTATATAGAGACTTTGACATAATTTATTTATACTAATATATATTCTATAGTTTTTCAACCAGTGTAAAAGTAAATATGGCTACAAATCTTATCTCTGCTTCTGAAAGAACTGCGCTCAACGCAGTTATTGATGATATTCATGAGACATTTGCTCGCGAAATCACTGTTTTTAAAGAAGCTTCTCAAATCGTAATCATTACTGATCCTAACTTTAACCCTTTATATAATACTGCTGGTCAAACCACTTCATATGTAAATACACCTGTTTACAAGACATTTAAAGTCAGAATCCAATATAATGATGATATTGGCAAAAAATATTGGAGCGAATCAGGATTAGCTTCTCAAATTAAACTAGAAGCGGTTGTTGGTTCAGTTAGAATTAAAATTAGAGCAGAAGATTACGATTATATAAAAGATGGTCGCCGTTTTGATGTAGACGGTAAAAGATTCGTTTTAAATTCTACTTTTAGACCACACGGTCTATTTGATAATCAATTCTATACAATGTATCTCAAACCTGATCCATAAGATATGAATCCCGAATGGATAAAAATGTTTCAAGATTTGCAAGCTGATAAAGAATATCAAAAAGAAATAAACAGAATAATTGATCAAGAATTTAATAAAATAAAAGATGAATTCATTGACGAATTCATGAATCACCCAATTACGCAAGAAATCCAAGGCGGAATAAGCGCAACAAACATATCAGGAACTCTTGGCGGTATAACTAATTTATATTCTTTTATCGGATTTGATGAAGGCACTGATCCAATCAGACCTATTGAACAGTTATTAAAAAAATCAAATTACAGAATTATATATAATAATAAATCTGTCGATGCAACAGTAATTTTTGATATACCAACTGCGGCTCAAATATTCGAAATAACACCTATGCCTTGGGCAGTTGGAAGAAGCTGGGCAAGAGGAATAGAAACAGGAATTTCTGGTCTTGGATATTATTTAAAAAAAACTAAGAACAGTCGCTCTGGTTTAGGTATTCAAACCACAATAGAACAAGTCAGAACAGGAGTTATGTTCAAAAATTCTAAATACATATCAGATTTAATAAATAGATTCAATAAAGAATTAAAACAGTTAAATAAATTAAACATATGAAACCCACTTTTTCACACAATGTAGTAAATAGTTTCTTTTTATGGTTCGATAATTTTTTAATGACCAAAGGAGACGCTTATAAAACATATACAACAAAATTATATAGCAATCCTGATTTCAGATTAGGTAATGGAAAAGTCGCTTACAGCTCTCCATTTAAACAGTGGATATATGATAAAAGCATAACTGGAGCAACTATCCCTAGCGGATTTACAATTGATGGAGCTTTTAGACCAACTGGAACAAGCGGAATGGCAATTGATTTTGATAATGGGCGTATTATATTTAATAGCGGAGTTTCCACTAACTTAAATATATCTGGCACTTATTCGGTAAAAGAAGTTAATAGCTATGTAACAGATCAACCTGAAGACAATTTAATTATTGAAGGTAAATATATCAACAATAGTAGATTTACAGTAACTGAAACTGGCATAGCTCCATATAATCCTGTAACACCTTGTATATTCGCTTCTTTAGAAACCGCTCATAATACAGCTTTTGCATTTGGCGGCGAAGATGAAACTAAATGTATTATCAAGGTTGTAGCTTTTTGCGAAAATTTATATCAATTAGATGGCGTATTAAGTGTTTTTGGTGATTCTTATAATGAAATTTTTAGTCTTATACCAATGACGGCGCATCCTCTTGGAGAATTTAATGAAATAAAAACAGGCGTATATCCTACTGGATATAATTATAATTCTGTAAGCAATGCTTATAACTCCGAAACGCTTTTTATATCACATGTAGAAACTTCAAAAATAAGAGATAGCGTTTTGAAAGAATTGAATCCTATATTACACATAGGATTTTTAGATTTTGAAGTTAAAGCTTATCGATATCCTAGATTATAATTTCACAAATAATAACAACCGCTGTAAAAAATATTAACATTTTAAAAACAAACAAATAAAAACATATGGCAAGAAATCGTGTAATTTACCAAAGTCAAGCTTTATTTATCGCTCCTAGCTCAACTGGAGTTCAAGTTAGCGGTGTAAATGCTGCTGGTACAGCAGCTTCCGCATCTCCTTTCTCCCCAGTTAGCACAGGTTCACTAGCATCCGGTATTTCTCTTTTGAAGAAAATGGATCGCATTCAAAATTGTAATTTCAATTTTACAATTAATAGACAAGATATCAATGAATTCGGTAAACTAGCTCGTATCGATTCTATTGTTATGGAAGCTCCAACAGTAGGACTTGATTTCAGTTACTATGTAACTGATGGATATAATGAAAGACTACTTGGATTTAATATTACAGGAGTTACTGATACAAATATTGTAAATGGCGCTCAAGCTATTTCTGGACTATTAGGTGATCTACAAGGAAATAATTATTATATTCTAACTGTAGATGAAGGCGAAGACGTTGTTGGAGGAACTTTAGCTCCTAGTTCAACAATTGTTGGAATTGGAAATGGATTTATAAGTGAATATAGTTTTGAAGCTAGTGTTGGAGCTATTCCAACTGCCTCTATTACAGTTGAGGCTTTTAATATCAAATCAGATGCAATTGACGTTCCAGTTAATTTAACAACTGGTAGCGCACCAGCATTAAGCTCTGTAGGAGCTAATATAACCACGCTAACTGGAAATAGTCCAGCAATTGATCTTTTTGCTCAACCAGCTACTAAGCTCACAAGTATTGGTACTGCTTATAAATTAGATTATAGCAGAGCTTACTCAGGAGCAATTGGATCTGCTCCTGGAGTTAATTTTACTGGATTTACAACTGGTGTTAGCACAGTCAGCGCTTTAAGACCTGGAGATATAGTTCTTTCTCTAGGAACAAGTCGTGGAATGACAAGTCTATCAGACGCTCATATCCAATCATTTAGCTTTACTCTTCCTCTTAGCAGAACAATTTTACAAAGACTTGGAAATACATTTGGTTTCGCAAGAGTCATAGATGTTCCTATTAATATGGATGTTACAATTAGCGCTATTGTTTCAGAACTACAAGATAAAAATCTATTTGATGCTTTAATTACTGAAAATAACGATCTATCCATAACATTGAAAGATAGTTCTAGCAATAATAAAATTAGATACGACATTAAGAGCGCACTATTGCAGTCTGAAACATATTCTGAAAATCTTGGAGATAATCAAACTGTCGATCTAACTTATTCAGTTCAAATCGGTGGTGCAAATGATACAACTGCTGGCTTATTTATGTCTGGTAGTTATCAAAATTATCTTGATAGTATTACATCTGGCTTCTTCAAGCTAGGCACTGGAAAACTTTAATAAGATAGAATAAAATAAAAACCCCAGTCGAAAGACTGGGGTTCTTTTTTATCTATTAAGGATTTCCATATCCATAAGGATAATAAAAATATCCAGAGCCAGTGTATATTGGTGAACCATCTTCACCAGCAACTTGCACTGGTGCTGCACGATAAATATTATAAGACGTAACCAACTTTTCCATCTCATCTCTAGCATCGTTAGCTAATCCACGATACGTTTTAGCTAATTCGTTTTTATTTGTACGAGTAATCATTGTATCTCCTTCGCGCAAAGTAACGAAATCAACACTTGAATCAACTCCGCGCAAAACCTGACGAGTCTTTTTTGTATAAAACTCATAAAGATACATTTGCTTATATATAGCTCTTTCTTCTTGTTGAAAAGTCCCAGTTGGAACGAAATTAGCTCCTTCTACAGAAAATTGACTATATATTTTTGTATTCAACATACCAACGTTATTGGCAAGCCAACCTGAAATATAATAAAATTGAGCATATCCACTGTCATACTCAAATTCGTTTCCGAATATTTCATCAGCTAAATCATGTACACTATAAGCTACCATATATTATACTTACACTTTTTTATTGATCTTATGAACTATTTCGTTATAGATCATTTTAGAATAATAGTTGCTGTTCTTGCTTTTGACTTCGACATCAAACTTTTTCGGCGGTTCGAATACCTTGTTCGTATCTTCATATCTTGATTCATCAATAGTATTCATGAAAATTATATAATCAGGATTAAATTGATCTCTTGTTTTTTGTAATGGACACACGAAATCACAAATAATTATTTCATTATATTGGCCGTGCATATCAGCCAGATCTTTCATTCTTTTGGCTTGGCGCTCACGACCAGCTTCGCTGAAGTCCCAGTCATTGAATTGTTCACGAACTTTATCTGCATTTAACCAATGGCACTTATAATTACTACTTAAAAGATAAAACAAATCTGCCGCTAATGTGGTTTTACCAGATCCCGGTAAACCCATAATTAACACCTTTAAAAACGAACCAATTGGCATAATATATGGTATGGTTGAAAAGATATTTTTTCAATGTTCACTACCTCGCAGCGGTTCAACATTGTTACAGAATGTGCTGGCGCAAAATCCTGATTTTTACGCCACACCAACAAGTGGGTTGATCGAAATCTTTCTTAATGCCAGAAATATATATTCTACAAATATAGAATTCAAGGCTCAAGATATCAATGTTGTTGAACCAGCGTTTAAAGCTCTTTGCAAAGAAGGTATGTTCGCATACTTCAACGCCATCACCGATAAGAAATATGTTATTGACAAAAGCAGAGGCTGGAGTGTTACTTACGACTTTTTAAACTGGTATTATCCAGATCCAAAGGTAATTGTTATGGTTCGCGATCTGCGAGCAGTAGTCGCAAGCATGGAAAAAAAGTGGCGACAACACCAAAACATAGATGCTGGTCTTCAGAATTGGAACGAACTTCGCAACACAACAGTAGATAAAAGAATAGATTACTTTTTAATGCAAGCGCCGCCACTTGCTGTAAGCATGGATGTATTATACGACACAATTATGCGTAAATTAAGTAAAAAATGTTTATTTATTAAGTTTGAGAACTTCGCCGCCAATCCTCAAAGAGAAATGCAACGAGTATATGAATATTTAGAGTTGCCATTTTATCAACATGATTTTAATAATGTAGAGCAAAAAACCTTTGAAGATGATCGTATGCATATTCCATTTGGTGATCATACTATTCAAAAAGTAATCAAGCCAGTACCTAATGATTACATAGAAATCCTTGGAAAACAAAACTGCGATAATATTTACAATAAATTTCCTTGGTTTTATAAAGCATTTAGTTACGATTATTGATTTCTAAAATAATAAAAATAGTGTAAAAATATATATAAAATATGAGCGACCCAGTATTTCCTGTTATTAATCTACCAAGTGCTGTAGAAATTCAACAAGCTGCCAACAGCAGTCAAATCGAAATCCTCCAAACAACTGATGATCCAGTTGGCAAGACCGTAAAGAGCTTGGTAAAAATATCTACCAACCCTTACGCTCACAATTGGTATACCGTTTGGTCTGGCGACACTTACGATCAGGCTGGTCAATGGACTGACGCGCAACTAGCTTCTGCTGTAGTTACTCTTGTTACTGGTGAATATCCACCTGCTTTAACCCGATAATACAAGTAGAAAACTACAAATAAAAAACATAAAATACCTCAAGGACATATCGTTCTTGAGGTTTTTTTATGGCTGATAAAAAGAAAGTTTTAATCGCAACTCCATCATACGACGGCAAACTTGATGTTTATTACATCGACTCACTTCTAAACACTCTATCTTTAGCAGAAAAGAATAATGTAGAAGTATATCCATTATTTATTTGTTACGATTCTCTTATTCAACGCGCCCGAAATGATTTATTTAAACTAGCTTACAGTAACGATATTGATGTATTGTTTTTTATTGATGGTGATGTCGGTTGGAATCCATTAGACTTTTATAAGCTAGTAAATAGCGACAAAGATTTGATTGGCGGCAGCTATAGAAAGAAGAGCGACAATGAAGAGCTTTATGTAGTAAAGGCTCTTGACAAAGATAACAGCAAACTAAATCTAAGCATCGACAAAGATGGTCTTTTGGAAGTTGCTGGATTGGGCTGCGGCTTCATGAAGATCTCGCGTAAGGCTATGGAAGCTCTTTGGGAAGTCTCAAAACCTTACACATCTGAAAAGGGCGACACACGCATGGTATTCGAAGTCGTATGCGAAGACGGCGATCTTATCAGCGAAGACATTTATATGTGCAAAAAGTGGCGCAATCTTGGAAACAGCGTTTACCTTGACACAAAGATTACCTGCTCGCACACAGGCACGAAGACTTTTGTCGGTGACGTAGGTAAATGGATTAATTCTTTCAAGAAACAAGAAACTTTCAATCCACAACCAGTAACAGACATTTCTAAATACTTTGCAAAGAGCGATCCAGATGACGATTTCAAAGTTCTCGTATGAACGAAATTTTTGCAGATATAATTTTATTTGACAGTATCGGAATGCCTTATACTGGCAACACCATGCACGAAAAAGGCATGGGCGGCAGCGAATTTCAAGCTATTCTTCTTCTTGAAGAGTTGGCGAAAGAAGGATATAAAGTTATTTGCTTCAACAACTGCGAAAGACAAACATACATAAATAATGTATTGTATTTACCAAATGTTTTAGTAAATAAATATAAGGTAAAATGCAAGAACTTAATAATTCATAGATACAGCGACATCCCAAAGATCGCCCATAAAAAAGCTTTCATGTGGGCAACCGATCTTAATGGCGTTCACAATCTAAAATTCTACAAACTATTTGAGGAAAAGAAATTATCTTTAATTACTCTCAGTAAATTTCAAGACGGTTTGTTTCCTGCTCATTGGAACAAGCATATTATTTATTTTATGATTCCTGATTGGGTATACGACTATCCAATTCCACAAAACAAAAAAAATTATATATATGCCAGTAGCTTGATGAAAGGATATCCATATACTTTGCAGATGTGGAAATATTTAAAAGACGAAAAAATATTATCTGGCACCGATGTTTTAAATGTATGTTTGCCGGGATATGATAATCCAAGCAATAATATCAGCGACGAAAACTATAATGTTAATTATCTTGGTACGTTAAATTTTAAAGAAGTCGTTGAGCTTATGGCAAAATGCAAAGGTATGTTTTATGTAAATAATATGCCCGAAACTTTTGGAATTAGCGTTGTTCTTGCTGATATTTTGCAAACAACACCATATGTTTATGGACTCAATGGTCTAGGATCGTTGCCAGAATTAATAAATAATAATAGTTTGACTTCTGACATGCATAATTATATAAACTATTTTAAGAACTACGCTTCAAATCAACAAAGCCCAAGAAACTTTCGTCCGCAAATGGTTATCAAATGGTGGAAGAAGATTTTAGATCTTTAAGGTCTAATAAATAATAAACTTTCAGCGATTAGTTCATTATTTTCATTTACTACTGATTCTATTATAGACACAAGATCAAAATTTAGACTAATCATTTTATCAATAATCTGTTGCTTCGTGCAGCCGCCTTCATTGTAATTAGTTAAAGACACTTCTGCGATAACTACTTTGGCATTTGAGAAAGTTCGCAATCCGCCATTGATAATATCTAATTCACTACCTTGAGTATCAATTTTTATTAGATCGAAAACGCCATTAACGCAATCATCTAGTTTATAAATCGGCAACTCTTCGACTATCAAGTTTTCTTCATTATAAGTTGAGGAGTTTTCTTTGTATATAGAATTGCCAGAACAAATAGGACTCCATTTTGTTTTATAGAATTTAGTTGTACCGTTGATTTTACCAAGCAATTTTATTTGATAATCATAAAGTTGTTTTTGGTATAACTTTTCGCACTCAGCATTTCCTTCGAATAATAATATGTTTGCCACAGGCCAGATTTGGCGCATAACGTCTGCCGTTTGACAGACACTTGCGCCGATATCTAATATATTTTGAGGATAAAAACCTTTATCTCTTAAGAGCAAACAGATTTGAGAATAATAGTCGTAAGAATAAGACATTTAAAACTTATTTATTCTCTAATATTCGCACTCTATTTTCTAATGTTTTTACTTTTTCATTTAATTCTTGGACAGCTTTGATTAATGGAATTAATAAATTAGCTGGGGTCGCTTCTAATTTATTTGGATTAGATTCGTATACTAATTTTAGATAATCAGTGCCAGTTTCTTCTTGTAGAGTTTTTAATTCTTGAGCTATGAATCCAACTTGAATTATATTATCTTTTTTACTGCCATCTCTATTACCATTAGTATACCACTCACGCTTATCCTATTTAAATGTTACAGGGCGCAATTTTTCAATAAATGATAAACCAACTTGAATATTATTAATGTCAGCTTTATCTCTAAAATCTGATAAAGACGTAATTGATGTTACTTGACAACGTAAAGCGGCAACACTGCTATTTCCAAGTGTAATTTCATTGTTTACATTGGCTGAACTAGCTTGTGAATTATAACCAAATAAACTATTATTTGAACCTCCAATTGGATACGACGTACCCGCACCGACACCAATTTATATTATGTTACTTATTTAATTGTTTCTTTAATTCTGCAACTTCAGCGGCCAACTCATTTACTGTACTAATTAATACAGCAGTAAGCTTCGAATAGTTTACACCTAAAGGACGACCATTTTCATACTCAACTAATTCTGGGTAAACTTGGGCGACTTCTTCCGCAATCAATCCTAGACTGCGTTTGTTGTCTTTTTTATAATTGAAAGATACAGGTACAAGCTTGGATAGTTTGGCGGTTTGGCTATTTAGTTTTTTGACATTTGTTTTGGCGACAACACTTGATGTTTCAATCATTGTTGTACAAGTAATTGTGCCGACGACTTCTAGTGTGGTACTTGGAGTGGTTGTGTTTATACCAACATTACCACCAGATGTTATTCTAACTTTTTCACTTGCTGTAGCGTTTAATGATGTGTTAAATATTAAATATGAATTTTGTGTTGATGCGGTGGCCGTCCATTGTTGTTCTTTTCCTAAATAAATACCGCCAGCATTAAGAGCATTATTTGAAACGTTTGTTCCTAAATTAAACCTAATTCCAACACCATGATTTGTTGTTGCAGCAATATCTCTATTTTCCAACTGTATGAAAGAAAGACTATTGTCATCCAATCTAGCTCTAAATACGCCGCTAACAGCAGCAGTATCACCCATCACAACTTCTCTACCAGCTATATTACTCGTTTTTACATTCAAATATCCAGATGGAGTATTTGTATTTATGCCAACATAACCACTACTATCAACATTAATTCTTCTATTACCTTGGCCGTCAGCAATTATAATGTTATTGGCAATTGTGGCGCTTAATCCTGTGACGTTTGCGCCGAGAATTGTGTTATAGTTGCCAGTGGTGATGCCACGACCAGTATTAAATCCAAGTAATGTATTTGTTCTACCGCTTGTAATATCATAACCTATATCACAACCAATACCCGTATTTTCTACACCCGTTGAATTTCTTAAGGAATAGTTACCAAATGCAGAGCTTCTAATAGCAGTAGTATTACTATATAAAGCTTGGTAACCAAATGCACTATTATTAACACCTATTGTATTACTTACTAATGCGTTGTGACCAAAAGCACTATTACCTATACCAGTGGTATTGTTTCTTAAAGCATAATAACCGAAAGCATTATTATTATTTGTGGTATTATTTCTTAAAGCGCTTCTGCCAAATGCATTATTATTATTGCCAATAATATTAGCATTTAAAGCTGCATGTCCAAATGCGCTATTACCAGTACCTATAGTATTTGTTTGCAATGTATATCCACCAAACGCAGAGTTTCTATTACCAAGCGCGTTAGATTGTAAAGATCTGTTCCCAAAAGCATTATTATTTGAACCAACATTAGAAGATAAAGCATAAGAACCAAATGCATTATTATTATTACCTGAAACACTTGCTACTAACGATTGATTGCCAAATGCATTATTATTAGTACCTGTAGTATTTACAAATAAAGCTTTGTAACCAAATGCACTATTATTGCTTGTGGTATTAGATGATAAAGCGGCATAACCAAATGCGCTATTGTTTGCACTAGTTGTATTATTTTTTAATGCATACGTTCCGAATGCACTATTATTTACTCCAACTGTATTTGAGGTTAATGATGTTTTTCCGAAGGCGGAATTATTATAACCTGTTGTGTTGGCTTTTAGAGCGTAATAACCAAAAGCATTATTATCGCTTCCTCCTGTATTGTTTAATAACGAATTAACGCCTACTGCATTATTTCTTGCACCTGATATATTACTATATAAAGCTTGTATACCAAGTGCGACATTATTATAACCAACTGTATTTAATGTTAATGTATGATAACTAACGGCGGTATTGTTATAACCAGTTGTATTTGTAAACAAAGATTTATAACCAAACGCACTATTATTTGTACCAGTTGTATTATTAAATAAAGATCTATAGCCAAATGCACTATTATTATTTGCTAAATTTTTACCCAAAGCATAAAATCCGAACGCACTATTATAACTACCAGTAACATTCAAGAACATCGCGTACGTACCAAATACACTGTTTCTTTTACCAGTTGTATTTTCATATAACGAAGCAACACCTACAGTAACATTAAATGTGCCACTTGTATTTGACCTTGCAGCTAAATCACCTACAGCAACGTTTCTATAACCAGTAGTGTTTGCATACAATGCTCTATAACCAAATGCGCTATTTCTATCAGTAACATTGCTATACAAAGCCTGATGACCTACTGCTGTATTATTTATACCAACGACATTTGATGTCAAAGCTTGAACACCCATAGCAATGTTATTAACACCAGTAGTATTAACTCTTAGAGAATATGCACCAAATGCAGCATTTGCGCTGCCGGTTGTATTTGCTTTTAATGATTCATGACCAAATGCATTGTTATTTATACCAATTGTGTTAGCATTTAAAGCATTATATCCAAACGCATTGTTTCTAACGCCTGTTGTATTTGCAGCTAAAGCAAAATTACCAAAAGCATTATTAGCACCACCTGTAGTATTCGCGGTCAATGATTTAAATCCAAACGCATTGTTACTATTTGCTAAATTAGCATACAACGATCTATAACCAAATGCACTATTATTAGAACCAACAACATTTTGATACAAAGCGCTATATCCGAACACACTGTTATTTTTACCAGTTGTATTATTATATAAAGATGTACGACCAACAGCAGTATTATATACGCCAAATGTGTTAACGAATAAAGATCTATAACCAAAAGCCGTATTAAAACTACCTGTAGTATTACTTTGTAAAGATTGCCTTCCAACAGCAGTATTTTGTATACCAGTTGTATTGTATCTCAAAGCTCTAAAACCAAATGCGCTATTTTCTGAACCAATTGTATTATATTGTAATGCTTGATGGCCAAATGCGCTATTATACGCACCTGTTGTATTAGCAGTTAATGCTTTATAACCAAAAGCATTAATATTATCCGTGGTATTATTAAACAGAGCTTGAAATCCAAACGCATTGTTTCTAGAACCAGTAGTATTAAAGTATAAAGTCGAATTGCCAACCGCAGTATTATTTCCTCCAGTAGTATTAGTAAATAAAGACAAATAACCTACCGCAATATTTTCAGATCCAGTCGTATTATATACTAGCGTAAAAGCGCCTACTGCAATATTTCTTCCAGTAGTATTTTGTTGTAAAGCTTTATAACCAAAAGCGCTATTATAACTAATAGCATTTAATTGTAATGCATTACTACCAAAAGCACAATTTCCTAAATTACCTGTACTAGCTGTTAATGTTTTATAACCAAATGCACTATGATAAGTACCTGTAGTATTACTAGTCATAGATGCATTTCCAAAAACAGTATTTGCAATACCAGTTAAATTTGCAGCGAAAGAAGAACTACCGCCAACAACCGTATTTGTTAAAATATTTCCTGAACCTCTACCAACAGTAACTCCATTAACACTTATGCCATTATTTGATTCTATAGTATTACTATCACCAATTGTAGAAGAAGAAGTGAATTTTACTAATGTATTATTTGTTCCTGAAACGCTGACGCTTGTGCCAGATGAACCACTTGTTCCAGAAGAGCCAGATGAACCACTTGTTCCAGAAGAGCCAGATGAACCACTTGTTCCAGAAGAGCCAGATGAACCACTTGTTCCAGAAGAGCCAGATGAACCACTTGTTCCAGAAGAGCCAGATGAACCACTTGTTCCAGAAGAGCCAGATGAACCACTTGAACCTGAAGTTCCTGAACTAGAAGCATTTATTTTTGTTCCTACTGTTCCATCAGAATTTATTACTAAAATATTATTACTGACACTTGTCGATAACCCTGTAAATCTGATATTTCCACTTACATCCAATTTATACGCTGGTATTTTCACACCAATACCAACATTATTACCACTTATTGTGAAGTCTCCACTATTATATTGTCCTGCAATTATTGTATTATTAGCGAATACTTCAAATATAGGCAAACCAGCAATAGCATTTACAGACATAAGAGAATCACTTAGATCATCTGTAACGCTAAACAATTTACCTCCTGTACCATGCACCTCAAAGACATCAGTGGCTCCAGAGAAATTTATTCCAAATTTACCACTTAAATATCCTGTACCACCAGCATCATAAGTAAAACCAGCTTCTACAATACCACTTGGTGCAGTACCATTTAAAGTTATAATACCATTATTTGTAGTTCCAGTCAAAGTTAACAAACCACTAGTTCCTGAAGTTCCACTAGAACCACTGCTACCAGAGCTTCCACTAGAGCCGCTGCTACCTGAACTGCCGCTAGAGCCACTTCTACCAGAAGTTCCACTTGTACCACTGCTACCAGAGCTTCCACTAGAACCACTGCTACCAGAGCTTCCACTAGAGCCGCTGCTACCTGAACTGCCGCTAGAGCCACTTCTACCAGAAGTTCCACTTGTACCACTGCTACCAGAGCTTCCACTAGAACCACTGCTACCAGAGCTTCCACTAGA
>Ga0222712_10000892_pt1 | contig 38289 bp, 54 predicted proteins | sample C33_657DmetaG_FD_165043 | JGI IMG/M metagenome (GOLD analysis project Ga0222712, IMG submission 165043) | Estuarine water microbial communities from San Francisco Bay, California, United States - C33_657D | ecosystem: Environmental > Aquatic > Marine > Unclassified | place: USA: California... | reverse complement strand
CTTCGGGCGTGGATCCGCCCCCATCTCCAGGGCTTCTTCCATCGATGGAATGTAACCCGTCAGTCCAGGCCGTGCCCCCTCGAGTTCCAGCGTTTGCCTTGGCCTCTCCTCTTGGCATAATGTTAAGCCACGATTGTACTGATCATATAATGGCACATCATTTTCTTCGTTGTCGAGATCAGTACCAAAAGTTGCCTGATTCAAACAACGACACATAAGCTCATCAATGATGTTCTGACCGAGTCCATCATTGTAGTCTGCAGAACCGTGCATGAGAATATCTTGGCCTAAATTGCTTCGATTACAATATTAACATGGCAAGATTTTATAACCCACGTAGAGAAAACGCCAACGATCCAGTCGACACATCGATTGGATACAGAGGACGCTTGCAATATGATCCTAGGCAAGATTCTGGATCCTCGGGCGGTGAAGTTACAGACCTGACACCGGAACGTCAATACGACGTTGACTTGCGGCGTTTAGATCCTGGAGAAAGAGCGACGGCCAATGCGGCAGATACAGCCAACGAAATTCAACAGGATCGAGTCTCACGTTTTATGAAAGCTTCTCGACTTGCTGGAAAACACAGGGCACAAGCCGAAACACGTTACCCAATTATGGGAAACTCGGTTGGCAGGTATCCGTCTTCTCGCGGTGGAGTTGTTCTTCCAAGCCTGGGAGATGCACCAGGGGGTAGGGGCAGCGTTAACTACCCCAACAAACCACAATCTAGTACCGGCAGACCCTATAACTGGCGCGACTCCTTCGGTTGATCAGACCTTACTGAAGACCACCTTTGGTGCTTGGTTTTGATACTTACCTTTACGATCTTGGTAGCTCACTTCGCAGGGATTCCCGCGATAGAACAGGAGTTGGGTAACTCCTTCATCTGCGTAAATGCGATTAAAGAGTCCCGTGCAGTTGCTGATTTCCAGGGTCAGATAACCTTCCCAGCCGCTTTCGGCCGGGGTAATGTTCACGAGAATGCCTGAACGGGCATATGTAGATTTACCGACTGCAACGACGGTCACATCACGAGGAAGCTTGAGGCGCTCACGCGCCACGCCTAAACAATATCCATAAGGAGGCAATAGAAAATATTTGCCCTTCTCATCTTCTAAAAGTTCGGCGTTAGTTAAGATCTCAGGCTTGAAGTCTTTGGGATCACACTCGCCTTCGGAGATGCGCCCAAAAATCAAGCATTGCTCTGGCGACAGACGAATGTCGTATCCGTAGGAACTCAGTCCATAACTGAGAATACGACGCCCATTTTCTTCGCTGACGAGACGATCCTGGAAAGGCGCAATCATTTCTTCGTCTTCAGCAAGACGGCGAATTTCTTTATCGCAGAGAACGCTCATAGATCCAATAAAGCTTTCTCAATATAAGGTATTCAGCAAAGAACGCGACCCTTTTCAGAGTAAATATCGATAAAACGCTGGGTCGCTTCTCCGATATTGTCTTTTGGTTGCAGATAAACCAAAAAGGAAGTGCATGTGTTATGCCGTTTGATTCCTTCGTTGGTACGTGCAACTAATGAGGGAACCGTCCTGAGAATGCAAACAGGAAAATCAAAGAGTCGCTGTTCATAACGAAACATGTCAGGGCAGTTGGAAAAATACAAACCCTCTTCTATTTCATTATGAAACCAGGCTTTGAATAAACGTCTAAACCACACAGCGTGAGATGATGTCAAGGTTGAGGAGCAAGCCCTGGTCATCTTCCAGCGTTCATTCTTTTTATCCCAGAAGTATGTGCCACTGGGCGGAAACAGGTAAACTTTTCCAAACCATTCTTGATCGTTTAATCCGTCATCGCTCGGTGTGTAGTATTGTTTTGCGTTGACATATTCATTGGCAAAAGCTGAACTTGCAACGTCCAGATCGATATGGCCCATTAAGCCATGAGCGGCAGCAACCAGATCTGCATTGGTAACCAATTCAAGATCTTCGCGGCGCATGCCGCTTTTAGTAATGGCCATTAGTTATCGGTCGCCTTGTTGTAATCGACTTCAAAATAACGGATGCCTTCATCATCATTAATGACATATCCGGCTTTTTCTGTTGGGTCAATTTTTTGTGCAGCCGATAAAATCCGTCTAAAGCTTTCAGCCAAATCCCCATCATTACCACGTTCGCACTCCTCTTGAGCAGAATGAATTTCCTTAAGAGTCCAAAAAAACATGGACCTTTCTTTGTTCTTAGGTTGGAAAACCATGACGCCAGGGCCTTCTGCATCCCACATTTTGCAGTAATGCTCGCCCATATCACCAAGAATTAAACGCACAGTTGCGTCTAACATCTTGACTTTGGTTTCATCCATGTCAGGACCAACAGCCTGAGCAATTAATCTTTCTCGTCTATTCATTGGATGTCAGCCCTTGTTTTTGTAAAACTTCTTGAAGCTTTGGAAGTGGTTGATAGATGACCACAAGTTTACCAAGAATTCCACGCTTTTTGATGAGTTTACCATTCTCGTCGCGAAGCTTATCAAATTCTCCAGAACGAATTAAATACTCCGCAACGCAACGTAAGCGCCGTTTCAAAGGAAGCTCTGCAATTGGAAACTTATTGCAAATAGTGTCAGGTTGCATATCGCGAAAAGCAAAACGCAACCGGTTAGCCAGCGTCATGCTGGAATTTACATCCTCCTCTTCGTAAGTGCGAATAATTTTTAAATAGCGCCGCAAGCATTCAGTATCGAAAGAGCCTTCGGGGGGCAAGAAAGCTTCTACTTGCAGAGCGAGGGAGAGAGGCAACATCTCCCTATGGTTTTCTAAAGTGACTTCCTCTATCGAAAAAGACTCAAATCTATGAGCTAGTGATATTATCTTCTTCTGCATTTTGATCTTTTTCTAAAGAGGACAAATAAACGTCAAGGGAATGCTCATTAAATTTATAAAGTTTTTCGTTCCCTCGATCTTTATAATGTTTAAAGGAAAGCTCTGTATTCTTAGCAAAAGAACGGATCAGCTGGTTCCATGGAATGCGTAGCTTGTTCTTTTTTGCATAACCAGGATTTATGTTGACGTAATGAACGCCTTCAATCCAACCTTTCCCATCTTTATTTTTCTTGCCAATTGCAATCCAGTTTCGTATCGTCTGATCTGTTACAGACAATCTTCGTGCGCATTCCTCGGTAGAAATGTACTCGTCAGCATAAAGCTCTGGATTTATGCTACCTTTTTCACCCGCCCCCTCTTGAAGAGCCCAGATGCTTGAGAGAATGTTACGAATTCCTTTTAATTCGTGTGCGACATCCTCTAATCCTTTGCGAATTCCGTAAGACATACCTCAGTTGTTTTGCTTAAATGCTAATGTATTTAGACACGGTTTGTTACCAAGATGGAACAGCAAATTCAAAGTGATGGACCCTCGGAATTTACTCCTCGTCCAAAGCTGTCTAGAGAGCAAATTGAAATGTTTAAAACGATCGCAAGGGAAAGGGCAATTGCCGAATCCCTGGGCGAGCAAAATACAGATCTAGCCCAATCCCAACGGCTGGCAGCTCCTCCCCCGTCCATTATTCCGCAACAGCCTCAACAGCCACAAATCGTTTATTTAAGACGTAATTTTACAGTCGCAGAACTTGGCTTAGTACTTCTTTTGTCTTGTGGAATTGTTTTAGGTGTTCAAGGTTTATGGGGACTTGGGTCTCGCATGTTACCTCAAATTGAAATAAAGGTCAAATAAATACAGCAAACCTAAACTATAATTTTAGTTATAGGATTTGCGAGAGTATACGTGGCCAACAGGCGCATTACGGATCTGCCTTCGATTACCTCTTTCGACATTCAAGATGCCGATCTGTTTACTGTTGTCCACGTTTCAGAAGTTGACCCAGGATTAAAAAATAAGAAATTTACATTCCAAGAACATAAGGCTTACTTAAACAAATATTATCTTCAGTTAACTGGCGGCGCTCTCAGCAACAATTTAAGCATTGAGAATAACCTGAATGTTTCAGGTAGCTTAACTGTTCAAGGCAATATAACAAGCGCTGGAACGGGAACAGTAAATCTTAATAACGTTGTTATCAATAATTTTAGTAGTACCGGCAGCATTAGCGGTACAACAATTACAGGTGCCAGCATTCTTGGTACCAATATTAATGGTGTTAGTGGTTACTTCATTTCATTACAATCAACAAGTGCAGGTTTTAGCACTGTTACAGCAACAACGTTTAGCGGTGCGACAATCACTGGAAATGCAATTGCCGCAAGTGGTATTACAGGTCAACTTATTAGAGGGGACAATATTACTGGAATAAACATTAATGGAACCAGCATCACTGGTGTCACTGGTGTTTTTACTTCTTATTTATCCGGTGCAACTGTTACAGGAAATACAGGCGCTTTTGCAAACATTACTGGCATTTCCGGTGTTTTTACAAGCCGTTTGTCCGGTGCTGTTATTACAGGAAATATAGGACTCTTTGATCAGATTACAGGCGTAACAGGTGTTTTCACTTCACGTGTTTCTGGCGCAATAGTTACGGGTGTAACGGGACAATTTACAAACCTAAACGCAGTAACCGGTTTATTCACCATTGCATCTGGAACAACGATCACAGGAACAACAGGTGCATTCACAAATATTACAGGACAAAGTGTTTCTGGAAATACTGCAACTTTTTCTTTTATCAGTGGTGCAACAGGGATATTTCCGCATCTTACAGGAGTTACCGGTGTTTTTACGGATCGATTATCCGGGGCTGTTATTACCGGCGTAACAGGTCTTTTTAACACAGTAACTGTTAGTAGCCTTACAAGTACAGCCAATATCAGCGGAGCCACTATCACCGGGACAAGTGGTCAATTTACAACAATTACGGCTACAACAGGTATTTTTACGAATACCATTTCAATTCCTTCGATTTCCACTACGGGTAACCTATCCGCTGATGGTAATTTAATTGTATTGGGAAGCGGAATTATCAGCTCAGGCCTCGTTGTTTCCGGAACAATTTCAGGGAATACGGTTACAGGTCAAACGTTTATTTTTGATACGGCCACAGGTTCCTCCCTTAATGCAACCGGTTTAATATCCGGTGTTTTAATTACAGGAAATACAATTCAAGCAACTTCATTTACCGCTGTAACAGGAACGTTTAATTCCATCAGCGGGAATACAATTACAGGCGGCACGATTTCGGGTACATCCGGAACATTTCGATCTGGTGTTTTTACTGATTTGTCAGGTGCCACCATTACAGGTTCTACAGGACTATTTACACATCTGACAGGAGTTAGTGGAACTTTCGCAAATAGAATCTACTCGCCACTAGTAACTGGTGTCACTGGTTTATTTACAGTCATTTCCGGAATTTCAGGAACATTTTCAAACATCTCGGGCAATGCCATTACCGGAAATTCTATTAATGCAACCGTAGGTACTTTTGGAACACTTAACGCTGGAAATGTAAACTTTACAGCGTCAACAACTGGAAATCTTACTGTAAGTGGTAGCGGAATTTTTGGTTCCGGTTTGCTCACCAGTGGAAATCTTTTTGTTTCTGGAAGTGGAGCATTTGCAAGCGGTATCTTTACAACTGGGTTAATTTCTGGAAATACATATTACGCGAGTGGCGGCATTGTAATTATCAGTGGTTCTGGCGACATCCGGCCTTATGGCGCATACAGTTTTCCAGTAGGAACAGGCGTTTCCGGTTATGTTTTATCTACTAATGCAAATGGAACAACGAGCTGGGTTGAAATCCAAATCCCTTCAGCTGCAGAAAACATTAGTGTAATTACGGAAAATATTACCGGTGTTTCTAATACATATTATGTTTTAATCAGTGGAGCATCGATTACACTACCCGCAGCACCCGCCACGGGTAGTTATGTGGGAGTTATCAACAGAAGTAATACAACTACTGGGCTTCTTTTGCGAAATGGGAATAATATAATGGGTGTAGCAGATGATTTGCAGATTGACGATTTAAACGCTCGTTTTAGGTTGATCTATGCAAATCTTTCACAAGGTTGGGTAATTGACTGATGGCCATCAAATATAGCTCTTACGATTCCAGCAGTGGAAATATTTTTTCCCTGAACACCATTACGGGACAAACTGGTGTATTTATTAATAGTGTTAGCGGCGCAAACGTTTTAGGAACGAGTGGCGTTTTTACTACACAAATATCTGGAAACGTTATTACGGGTGTCGCCGTTTCTGCCACCAGTATTACAGGCGTAACAGGTGTATTTACAACGCAATTATCTGGAACAACAATTACCGGTTCTACGGTTGCTGCAACAAGCATTACTGGCGTAAGCGGTGTCTTTAGCACCCAGTTATCCGGTGCAACCGTCACTGGTACAACGGTCTCTGCCACTACTCTCAACGGTGTAAGTGGTGTATTCAGCACCCAGTTATCTGGTGCAACGATAACTGGTACCACAGTTTCTGCTACCACTCTTAATGGCGTAAGTGGTGTATTCAGCACCCAATTATCTGGTGCAACAATTACCGGTTCTACGGTTTCTGCTACCACCCTTAACGGTGTAAGTGGTGTCTTCAGTGACCAGTTATCTGGTGCAACGATAACTGGTACCACAGTTTCTGCTACCACTCTTAATGGCGTAAGTGGTGTATTCACAACTCAATTGTCCGGTGCAACAATTACTGGCACCACGGTTTCTGCCACTACCCTAAATGGCGTAGATGGTGTCTTTACTAACCTGTTATCTGGTGCAAGCATCACTGGCACAACGGTTTTTGCCACCAATCTCAATGGTGTAAATGGTGTATTTACAAGTCAGCTGTCTGGTGCAACCATTACAGGGAATGCCGGTAGTTTTACATCTATTACAGGTGTAACGGTAACTGGAACTACTGCCAATTTTGCAACCGGTGTTTTTACGAATCAGATTTCTGGCAGTATTTACAGAGCTTCCGGTGATGTAATCGTTATCAGTGGTAGTGGTGATATTCGACCATATGGTCTATACAGTTTTCCTACAATAACTGGAACATCAGGATTTTATTTACAAACAAATGGAAATGGAACCACCACATGGGCAGCGGTAACAGCAGGATCCAGCTTATCCGGCATTACTGATTCTGCAAGTCCTTTTGAAACTGCTTTAGGTTATCAAGCTGGCAATGTTAATACCGGCGTTAATAATACATTTATTGGTTATCAGGCAGGTTTATTAAGCACAACTGGTAGCGATAATACTGCAGTTGGCTATCAGTCTTTAGATAGTAATACATCAGGCAATCGAAACGTTGCAGTAGGTTCTGTTGCATTAACGTTTAATACAACAGGCGCTGAGAATGTTGCGATTGGTTATCAGGCTCTATACAGTAATACATCAGGCGGTCAAAATATTGCTATTGGTCTCAGTGGTTTATATACAAATTTAATTGGATTTGCTAACGTTGCTGTTGGCGCAAATGCATTACGTCTTAATACAGCAACTGCTAACGTAGCGGTTGGTTTTAATGCGCTGCGCTCCAATAGTACAGCTGGTGGTAATACCGCGGTTGGATATGAAGCCTTAAACGCTAACACAACTGCTTTTGCTAATGCTGCTTTTGGTTATCAAGCAGGTAAGGCTCACGTAACAGGTAATTACAATACCGCCGTTGGATCTTCTGCATTAACCACTGACATAACAGGTACTGAAAATACAGCTATTGGTGCTAACGCTTTATTTTATAATACGGCGGGCAGCAGAATGACCGCGGTTGGTTACGGTGCGTTGCAAACAAATACAACAGGCGCTGATAATACTGCTATCGGCAGATCATCCATGTTTACCAACTCAACTGGTACAAACAATACCGCCGTTGGAGTTACTTCGTTGGTTAATAATACAACAGGAAGTTTTAATGTTGCAATTGGAAACAGTGCTTTATCCGTTAACTCAACAGGCACCAATAATACAGCTGTTGGTTACCTTGCTTTAAACGGTAATACATCAGGTACCAATAATATTGGTATTGGCTCTTTTGCAGTAATTGGTAATACATTTGGCACAACCAATGTTGGCATTGGAAATAGTACTCTTCAGACTAGTACAACAGGTAATTACAATACCGCCATTGGAGGGAGCGCTCTTCGTTTAAATGTAACAGGAACAGCTAGTACTGCAGTTGGTTCCTTTGCGTTGGAAAATAACAAATCTGGCAATATGGTTGGGGTCGGCTATCAAGCCCTGCGCACTAATACAACAGGTATTGAGAGTACTGCAGTTGGTTATCAGGCTCTATTCTCGAATACAACTGGCAGCTATAATATTGCCATTGGCGGTAGTTGTTTATACTCTAATACGACAGGCAGTAATAACATTGGCATAGGTCCAAACGCTTTATTTTTTAATACCTCAGGTGCTTCCAATATAGCAATAGGTTCTGGCGCTTTACGCATCAATACAATAGGAAATCAAAATGTTGCAATTGGTGATAACGCAGGGAGCACAATTACCACAGGTGTTAACAACACATGTATTGGTAACCAGGCTCAGGCTTCTGCTGCAACAGTTACTGGTGAATTTACACTTGGTGACGCCAACGTTGTTAACTTACGTTGTGCTGATACAACAATTTCAACCCTTTCAGACATAAGAGACAAAACCAATATTGAAGATCTGCCATTTGGCGTAACGTTTATTAAAGCGTTGCGTCCTGTAAAATTTGATTGGGCAACACGTGATGGCTCTCGAAAAGGTCGTAAAGATTTTGGGTTTATTGCCCAAGAGCTGGATCAAGTTGAACAGCAGTTTGGTACACAGCAATACACACGTCTTGTCCATAAAGACAATCCTTTAATGTGGGAAGCTGATACAATGAAGACCTATCCAATTTTGGTAAAAGCTGTACAAGAACTTTCCACACGCCTGGAAAATCTGGAAGAAGCGTTTCTCAATCACATTGTGACTTAAGCAATTTGATTTGGACTAGGTTTAAACTGCTGCTATGATTTAAAAAACACCTGTTTAAATAATGGCTTTTATTAACGCTATTGGTGCCACCAAAGCCCTTTCCAAGGCCATCCCTACTGTTAAAACCAACGGTAAAGTTAAGCAATGGGATCTTACCGTTGTTTATAGCTGCAATGGTCTGATCAAAGATTTTAGTTGTGGAGCAGACGTTGAGTATCTCAACAAAGAACCTTCTGATTTCACCAAGTCTGAACTGCTAGGTTTTTGCAACACCGTGCATCTGGACATGGTGTTTGACAGCTTTTACGGAAGCATGACCGGAACCCCAACCGAAGAAAAACTGAACGATTTTGATATCACTTCTCTGAGCTGATACAAGATCTGTGCAGAGATTTCGACATAGGCTTCAACATTTAAAGCAGCCCATTAAAAGCGTTTTAGATGTTGGAGCTTATCGTGGTGAATTTGCGCGTCTAATCAAAGAGCTATTCCCAGGCTCAAAGATTAAATGCATTGAAGGAGACGAGCGTCAAGCGCCTTTCCTTCTAGATTTTGATACCGACTTTTATTTACTCAGTAAAAAGACCAAGCAAATAGATTTTTATACATTGTCAGAGGATGCTTGCACAACCGGCAGTTCTGTCTACCGCGAAAACACCGTCTATTACCAAGATCCCTTGGTTCTTAAGAAGTGGGCGTATGCACTGGACGATTTAAATTTCCCTGCATTTGATTTTATTAAGTTAGATGTGCAGGGTTCAGAGCTTGATATTTTGAAAGGCGGGAAGAAATACCTGACAAAAACACAGCCTACTTATTTGTTAATTGAAACTTCAATTCAGCAGTACAACCAAGGCGCACCCTTGGCCGGTGAGGTGATCTCTTATCTAAATAAAATTGGATACAGGCTCATGGATATCTTTGATGTCCTGTATGATCAGAATAATCAGTTACTCCAGGTTGATTTCCTGTTTGAACGTGATCCCAACACAGCCAAAAGGCGGGACTGAAATACTGGTCGATACACTAAAAGAAAATTTAGATTTTACAGGAATCAACTTAATTGTTTCTATCTGCAAGCCAGAACTTATTGTGCCTGGTAAAAAGAACATTCTTCTGCAAGAACTGAGTTACGACCAAGAAAATGTTCAAGGAATGCGCAGCCCTTCTTTTGTGGATACCGTTGATTGTTTTGTTTACGACTCCCACTGGTGCTACGAAAAATTCAGAGAAAAATTTAATGCACCGCCTTGGAAATCAGTCGTTATTAAGAACGCGACAACAGCATTTGATATCAAGCCAAAACCCAAAGGCAAGCTCAAGTTGATCTACACATCAACCCCTTGGCGCGGACTGCATGTTCTTTTGAAAGCATTCCGCCTCCTTAATCGAGATGACATTGAACTTGACGTTTACTCTTCTACTGTCATCTACGGACCAGCTTTTGCTCAATCCGTGACAGGACGCTTTGATCAGCTTTTTGAAGAACTAGAAAAAACTTCCGGCATCAACGTCAAAGGTTACGCACCCAATCAAGAGATCCGCACCGCCCTGGAAGACGCGCATATCTTTGCTTACCCCAGTACCTTTGAAGAAACTTCTTGCATCTCAGCAATTGAAGCGATGTGCGCTGGGTGTCAAGCAGTCGTTACCAACTATGGAGCACTCTTTGAAACCTGTGGTGAATACGGAGAATTTGTTTGTTACGACAACGATCATGACCGACTTGCTCAAAATTACGCTATTGTCTTAAACAGAGTAATTGACAACTACTGGTCTAAGCAAAACCAGGAACGTCTTCTTGAGCAAATTGAGTTTTACAACAAAAATTGGACATGGGAAAAAAGGTTTATCCAGTGGCAAAACCTGCTAAACAAAATCAGAACAGGAAGCAACGCGTACTAGTCGGTACACCGGCACTCGATGGGAGGGTCGATGCCTGGTACTCCTACGCACTTCATGAGATCGGTAAGCTCGCTCTCCTCAACGACATTGAAGTGAATATGGTACTTCTCTCATATGAGAGCATCCTCCCCATGGCACGTAACGAAATCTTAACTGTTGCGATCCAGGGGGATTTTGATTCGCTTGTCTTCATCGACTCAGATGTTTATTGCGATCCACAGGCGTTTATTACTGTCGTAAAAAGTGAAAAAGACGTTGTTGCTATCCCAACCGTCAAGAAATCAGATCAAGAAAGTTACGATATCTTTTTTAAAGAAGAACCCAAGATGGAAGGTGATTGGCTCAAGGCAGATGGTGTAAGCACCAGTTGTTTAAAGTTAAGCAAGAAAGTATTGAAAGACCTTGCGGCAAATAGCACTAAGACTGTATTCCGTGGCAAAGAACTAAACAACATCTGTCAATATGATTTTGTTGCAGAAGGTTTTATTGGAGAAGATATTTATTTATGCCAAAAAATTAAACATTTGGGGCACGATATTTGGATTAATACCACATCTACGTGCATGCATGTTGGCCCCAAAATATATACAGGTAATTTTAAACAACTGTTAAACGTTAATCCTTAGGTTTAAAACTTGGACTACAACGATTGGTACCACCTTGGCATAACAGATTCTTCAAGGCATCCCAGAGCCTGGAAGTTGGATACCCCATTGGCTCAGTTTTATGAGATCCCCGGATTTTTAACAAAAGATTATTGTGAATTTGTCATTAAAAATATTGACAAAATGCTTGTTCCTTCTGAAGTAACATTTGGAAACAACAATTACAGAACAAGTAGAACTTGTCATCTGTTTGACGTGAATGCTCAATTGGTAGAAGATCTAGATATTTATTTTTCTGATGTACTTGGCGTTGATCCAGAATATTCAGAACCTATCCAAGGTCAACGTTATGACCCAGGCCAATACTTTAAAGAACATAATGATTGGTTTGATCCAGAAGGAGATGAATACTTGGAAAACTGTAGTATTGGTGGGCAGAGAACATGGACGGTCATGGTTTATCTTAATGCTGTAGAAGAAGGAGGACAAACAGATTTCCCATTAATTGGTCGCTGTTTTACACCAGTACAAGGAATGGCTCTTGCCTGGAATAATCTTTATATTGACGGAACTCCAAACATTGATGTAATGCATGAAGCACTTCCAGTATTAAAAGGAAGTAAATATATCATCACAAAATGGTATCGCGAAAAACCTGGTAGATGTACACCAATTGAAATTGTTAGTTAATTGACTTGACCTAGAGTAAAAAAAACTAAAGATTAATATGTCAATTTTACTTAAAGAAGCAGCAAAGTTTTACAAAGGAGAGAAGCATCAAATCGATGCATGGGACTGGCTCCAGACTCAGATATCTCCTAATGTCCTGGAGACGTTTGCATCTAAATACCGTACATTACCCAAGCCTGTTGTTGAAGTTGGTAACACTTGGGACGGTGTTCTTGCCGCAGCTAAAACAGCAGGTAGCAAATGGCCTGAATGTGTCGCTGCACAATGGGCACTCGAATCAGGCTGGGGCAAACATACATCTGGAAAGAATAATTTTTTTGGATTAAAAGGATCAGGGAGTGCAGTTAGCACACAAGAATTTATTAACGGAAAGTGGATTACAATTACCGACAGTTTTATTGATTTTCCCGATTTAGAAACGTGTGTTTTTTATTTAGTTGATCGGTGGTATAAAGATTTTGGTCGTTTTAAAGGAGTTAATCGTGCCAAGACACGTAATGAGTGTGCTCAATTATTAGTCGTTGAAAAATATGCAACGGATCCTGATTACAGTACTAAGTTAATTCAGATCATGGACAGGGAGATAGGCACTCCCGGTAACATTGAGAAAAAATTAGAAGAAACTAAAAAAGATCGCTTTAACCCCTGGAGCCCTTTCACCTATAAAGTCACACCGAATATCACGTATGGAGAATTAACTCTCAATCAAGAAGCACGGCGCTTTAGCAAGCAGTACCAATGTGATACCGCCCTGGAGTTATGTGAGTTTCTTGAAAAAGTTAGAGTAGCGTTTGGTAATAAACCTTTGATCATTACTAGTGCTTCTCGACCTGAACCTATTAACACACAAGTAGGTGGATCTAAGAATAGTGAACACACTTACAATGCGCCCTCAAAAGGAGCCATTGATTTTTACATTGAAGGGGCAAATATTTACGTTGTTCAAGATTGGTGTAACAAGAATTGGCCTTACTCCCTAGGATATGGGGCGCTGAAAGGTTTTGTTCACCTTGGAATCAGAGAAGGACGGCAACGAATTCGATGGGATTACTGAAATGAAAAAATACAAAGAACCCTACATTAGGGTAAATATTTGTTGGGAGGTTGGCAAAGAAAAAAAATGCGTAACCCTGTCAAAAGAACAGGCTTACGCAACGAGAGATTGGGTAGAAAAAGAAGGAGGAACTTGTTTTTGGTTTCAAGCCCTACCCGATTAACGTTGTTTAGCTCGGCCAACAACTAAACCACAGATTTCGATAAGACGGTACAGCTTGCGAACAGCTGCGTCGTCTTTAGGGGTTGGCGTGAGCGCACAAATTGCAGAACAAGCCGCATGAATGGCAAGTGCAACTTCTAAGTAACGATTAAAATCATGCATAATTGATCTCCAGATCTTTTTATATTCTAGTTGATAATATAAAGTATTTTATTTAATCTTCATAAACCCTACAGCTACGCTCCCACGGATATTTTGTACAGTAGTTTTCAAATTTTTTTTGTGTTGGCAAGGGAGTCCCAAGGTGAAAACGTTTAGAAAGTTTACAGATAAACCAATTGTAAAAATTAATCACGGCGCTGTAGCCAAGGGAACAAAATAAGAAGGGAAAGTGTGGTCTGGATGATTGTCACGAGACCATGCTTTTTCCCACTCACTTAAAGAATGGTCGTGAGCATCTTGACCTTCGTATATCTCAGAACGATCATTTTCAAATGTATCATTATTTTCTAGCAACAAAAATTCATAGTTGGATAAAAGAAGATCAAAATCTGGATTTACAAATTCAATAATTACTCCAACTTCGTACTTTAACGTTTCGTTACGTGTTGTTGAAACACAAAGTAAATATGTACCCTGGTCCAGGGGATAATAGCGTTCATCTCCTGTGTCCAAACGATTGGGATCAAAAGTGTTGTATAGATCAGACTGTGCGTCCATAACATGTCCAACGTAAGGATTATATACTTTGCCGTCAATTGTTACCTGAATACTGTCATCCTGAAAAATACCCCGGCCCTCAATTGGATTAATATTTAGATCATAAATAGAGGTATTAAAATAAGATTTTTTATCTCCTGCTTTAGCAACAATAACCCAACCTTTAGAGGTAAGTGTAAAAGAAAACCAGTTATTGTAAGCACCTCCTCCAAATCCACCATTGGAGCTTTGATTTGTATCTCGTCTTCCAACAATTAAATTTTTAGGTCCCAATGTTCCTTTTATACTACGCAAAGAAAGTTGATCAAATTGACCCATGTTAAAAGGGTTATGTTGAGTTCTTTGATCTTGAGGGATTTGATGAGCCATCTATTATGTTTAACCTATCAATATATTCTACTCAAGTGGTATTTGTACATGTTTAGGAAAGGTTATTGCATTACGAAACGATTGATTAAAAATTAATGGATTATCTTTATTTTTCCCATAGGCCATTAGTTTTTCCGCCTGGAACTCAAGCACAAACGGATGGATGGACTCTGGTGGAAAGAGTTTATTCCAGCTAGAAACCATATGCAAAGGATTACCACACCTTGGGTTTCCGCATAAACGCGTCACGACCATACCCCCCACGTCCCCCCAGGCACAGTTGTAGATAGCTTTGTGGAAGCTCAGGTTTTCTGATTTTTGGTGGCTGTAAGCCGAGCGATAAGACGGCATGCACACACGCTTTGGTGTATACGGTCCAGGTGTATCGATAAGCCAGCACTCATCTGTGGCACCAATTGTTATTTTTTTCCAAAGTTTTTCATATTTAGCTTTATATTCAACGTGAAGATAATTCAGGTCAAAACCACAGAGGTTGGATTGAATTTTGTGAACGCAGTGATAACACCAGTTCTCCTGCTTGTCTCGAATCACATGTCCATGGGGACAAACAAAACCCCTGTAGTAACCTGCTTCATCAAGTTGTACGTTATCAAGATCATCAATAGCCGGAAGGAAGCGGAATTTTACAGCTTCAATTAGCTTTTTTTCTGATCGATGTAGGTTTGCCATTAGCAAGAGAAAGGTACATAAAGTTCATGTTGTACATTGGCCGATTGTTTTTTAGAATATTTTGTATTGACGATTAGTTTTAAACGATTGTCTTTATCTTTATTTGATGTTTCGTGCAGAATATCTGTATCAATTGGATCCACTTCAGTACGTAGGTAGTGGACCACACGGTGAGCGAGGTAGACAACATTATCGATACAAACCATGTAATAGCCACTTTTCTTATTGAGGCGCCCCGCTTGGGTTCCAGCAGCGTTGCAGGCTTTTTTGACACGCCACTCCAGCCCACTGGGGTACCTATCCGACAGCAAGAAAAGCTCTTGCACCCTCCAGAGGGGCGGCATCTCCTTGTGGTTGCGGGACACTGAGACTCTTTGGCACCTGAAACATAGTAATAGAGGCCCCCAAGGGAGTCAAGGGTGCAGAAAAAACTAAGAATAAGGGTTTTAATTCTTTATCTATAGTTAAATGACGCCGCTTGACCAAAGTGTACGTGTTTTATTTCTCTTTGCTTTCTCAGCAAACTTTTTAAAATTACACCCTTTATTCAGACTGTCATTCGCCTTAGGGGGGGAATACGCGGGGTCCTATTCTCTGTTCTTACGCACCTTGCTTTGGTCTTAACATGAGATTTGATGCGTAAAAAAAGGGGTGTTTGATGCATGAAAAAAGGGAGCTGCGTCCAACAGCTCCCTCCACCCGGATCGTCTCCGCATAGACTATACCCTTACTTGCGACCGTAGTCGTCGCTAAGGCGAGTGATGTCATCCTCATACAGTTTGGCCCCCCTCTGGACCTCAATAAGCACAAGCTCCGAATCACCAGCCTCAAGGCGATGGACAGCACCAACGGGGATGAAGGCAGTGGTACCGGGGGAGGCGAGGATTTCCGCGTCTTCCACAGTGATTACACCAGTGCCCTTCACCACCACCCAGTGTTCCGAACGGTGCTCGTGCTTTTGAAGACTGAGTCTTGAGTTGGGCTTAACTGAGATCAGCTTTACCTTGTACGTCGTACTAGAGACAAGCGTCTCAAACCAACCCCAGGGCCGTTCTTCGGCGTAGGTCATGCCTTTGCCTCAGCCAGTTCCTTCTTCTTGTCCTTCTTACCCTTCCGCTTGCTGACCTTGATCTGCGGTTCCTCTTTCTTAGCCAAGACTTCCTGGAACACCTCGTCAAAATCAGATGCAACCGTATTCCAGTTAAAGCAAGGATCAGTGACGCGCTCGTAGCAAGCCTGCGCTACTCGATCAAGCTTTTTAGGATCTTCGTAAAGTTCAGTCAGCAGCTCAGCCAAATGATTGTCGTCTGGGCAGGGCATGATTCGACCAAAGTTTGTATCTACATCTGCATGTAGATTGCGAATCAAAAGACCAGCGTCTTCAAAAATTTCTTTACATGAGGTGTGGTCCGGTACAATCTGAGCAACACGGCAGGCAGCGTGTTCAAAGTTCACAAGACCCCAACCTTCACCCTTACAGGTGTTAACACCCACATCGGCACAGTTGTAGATGGTATTAAGAAGTTCCACATCAACGGATGGACCATGAGAAGTAGGTGTCGTCATGATGATCCGATTGTTGGGATCTAAGCCCTGACGCGCCATTTCCCGATGGAACAACGGCATGATGTCCCAGCCCTGGTCCTTCTGGCCCATGTGCAAATAAAGCTTGGCATCTGGTTTACCTACGGCAAATTTTGCAAATGCCGAGATTGTGATGTCGATACGCTTTCGGAATTGGTTGCGGTTACCGTTGAAAACAATAAAGTCATCCGGATCCAATCCAAGCTGCTTACGGCAGGTGTCCCGATCTTTTGGATAGAACTGACCAGGGGTAACGCCATGAGGAACAACCCAAATTGGTTTGTTCACACCAGCGGAAATAGTTTCTTGCGCACCAAATTTGGTGTAGCAAACTGCTGCATCCCATTCGTTCATGGTGTCACCCAAACAGCCGTACCACCCATAGGAATCCATGGGGTAGTAGCCAACAAATTTAAATCCGATTTCATTGCGTAGATCCCGGATTTGAGTCCATTGATTATTGATGATCCAACAATCGTTGATTGTAAAAATTACATCGGGGCGAATTCTTTCCGTGATTTCACGAATCCGAGCCTCTCCAAAGGGCTGATTCTGGTACATGTTGGAGGCAGGGTACATGAAGTATTCCTGCTGAAGAGGTGTGTAATCACCATGCCAGTTGCACCCCAGCACATGAATTTCATATTTATCTTTTAGACGGCTCAATACGTTTTCAGTGACACGCGCAAAACCCGTAGTGGCAACGATGTCACCCACCCACAGGAGCTTTGGTTTATTTTCAGCCATTTAATTTTTTATTGACTGAAAATAGTATACAAATTATTGAGGAGTTATAGAACGCACTAACTCTTTTTCTGTTGATTGATTTGCTTTGAGTTTAGTTTTTAAAAATTCGGCTGCCCTATGCGTGTTAGTGGTGTCTCCACAGGTATAAAGATCAATAGCTGCATACCCCAACTCAGGCCAAGTATGGATGGAAGCGTGAGATTCCGCCAGCAATGCCAGTAGCGTCACGCCTTGCGGCTGGAATTGTTCACCAAAAATCCGCAAGATTTTGGCACCCGCCATGTTAAGTGACACCTGAAGCAACCGTTCAAGCTCTTCGTAATTATCAAGAAGAGCTTGATCGCAGTCGTACAGATCAAGGATAAGATGACGGCCGTTGCTCACAGTTCGCTTGCTACCTCTTCCATTGTCGCATCAGATGTTTTATCTAACACGTCACCATAGAAAGTACGCCATTCTTCTTTATTTAAACCAACTTCTACCAAGGACGGATACTGTTCGTACTTGGGACCAGATGCCCGTAGTGCGATGTTGACAACACGCATTCCGCGACTGTTTTTGAATTGGTAGACATTTAATTTAAGTTGATGCACACATACATCCATCAGTAGGGATTCAAACCGGCTGCGACCAAGGATGTTGCTGTTTGAACCACGTGAGAATTCACAGTAACTGGCATACAGCCATTTGTCCCAGTTGATGTACAAGTTGGAGACGCCACCCGGAGCGTGTTTTGCGAGGCCAACAGGAGTAGCAATCCCTGCGTCAAAGACCACACAATGCTGCATCCAATCAAGGATTTGGTTGGATTTAAGGATTTGTTCACGGTGATGCTTGGCAAAGAAATCAACTTTCTCATTGGTCTCCATCAGGTATTCACGCATCTCAGCCGCAGACATATCGAGAACCCAATTCACAAGACCTGGAAGTAAAGACGCAAATTCCCCAAAGGGACGACCATGATCATCCATATCGATCAAGGTTTTCTGTTCTGCAGAACTGCCTGTGAACGGTTGATCGAATGGAATGGTGAGACGACGACGAGCTAAACCAGAGGTTGGGTCAGTAGTTTGGATGGGTTCGTTTGCCGTGATCATGACCAGACCATTAAATTTAAATGGTTTCTGGCTGCCGGCCTGGAACTTGCGCTCATTACGAATCAAGTCACGACCTGTAATTGCTTTTAAGACGGAGACCGATCCGCCGTAACGCTCAACATCATTGAAGAGCAGAAGTTTCTTTTTGTAAAGGTTAGCAGTTTCAAATCGGTTCTTTTCCAGATGCTCCAGCGAGGAGATCATGGCGTTGTCATCACCAACTAATGCATGAGCAAGGTTGGAATAAGTGGATTTACCGGACTTACCGGGGCCAACAATCTCAACAAACTTTTGAATATCTGAATGACTCAGGAGTACGGCACGAAGCCAAGCACGCAGCACCTGGACCCGACCCCAGCTGTCACGTTGCGTGGACTTCAACCATTTAATGATGGGCTCACAACCTGCGTATGGATCGTATTCGTATGGTAGTTGTTGAGTGATGTACATCTCCCGGTCAAAGGGAAGCAGCTCCCTGCTGTCAACCTTCAAGATGCCATTGGTAAATAGCAGGTAATCATTACCCTCGTACCAATCATCAAAAATTGTTGAGATCCTTAATTGCTCCATTAAGTCGGAGATGAGATTCATCGAGTAGCCACTGTGCAGCAGACCATCCTTGATGGAATCAAGCTGACCCTTGATATCACCTTTTACTTCATATTCCGATAGTTGTGACCACAGTCCTTTGCTGTGGTACTGATACATAAAGAATGCACCGTGCGACTGGCTATACCGAAGATTGCCCTGATAATTTTGCAACAAGATTGATGCAATTACATCCGAGGATGGATTGCGAGTTTTTTGTTTAGCACCATTTCCTCCACCATAGTTAGGACTGCTTCGACGACGATAAACCTTTGTTTCGCCTTCATCTGTCTCCTTTTCAGCAACTGGAGCCAAACCCAAGTCCTCTTCCAATTCGGTTAATAATTTTGCAACGTGATCAAGCATGGTGTCATCTACGTTCATTGCTTTGTGATTTTCTGACGGTTTCCAACCGTTCTCTTTGGCGACATGGATTAGAGAACCGACACCACGTCCACCACCTTTGGAGAAGGAACGCCACCGCCGATGGCATTCACCTTCTTGATATTTATCCGACTGCCGGGACCATTCATCCCAATGATCAAGCAGCGATTCATCTAACGAGTGAAGCGACTGACCAACAGTGATCCAGATGTCGTAGTCATCTGCTGCTTCTGGCGGCATGCCCCACATAGCCTCCAGCGCCAACTGCATGTCACGCTCTAGGTCAATCTCTGCGTTGATGGCAAAAGAAGGACCGACAATGCGAGTGGTTTCTTTAGCGGGAACACCTTGTTTGATGTTCTTTTGAACGATTGCATTCAGTAGCCATTCCGGAAATTCTGGCAACTCCTGGATCCACTCAAACCCTTGATCTAGAGCGGTGAAGTAACCCTCGGTCTCAGGGTGCAAACCCATGAGAACACCCTGGTGACGCTTCCAAAGAATTTCAAGTTTTTCTTTTGTTCCTTCTGCGTGCCAGGTGTACTTGTTTCGTACAAATTGTTTGTGTTGATCTCGTGACAAACGGTACAACTTCCGTTCGCGACCCTCTTTACCACTGAGGATGGTCAGCGTTGAAGGAAGAGCTTCCGCAAAGGACAGCTCAGAGAGATCTTCAATGAGTTTGTAGACGGTGGGGCCGTCGACATCAACCCAAACCAAACCATAGGGATGGTTGTAGACCGGACCACCAAGCAGACCAACAGCTTTACAGCGACCAGCCAGGACTTCACTCTCGATTTCCTGGGGGCTATAGGGCTTATTTTGCCAGCCAGCAATGTAAGGATCTTTGTTTGGACCGAGCGGGGTCAGCGGCCAATCGATAGGGATATAATCGAGCCGAATTTCACCGGGCTTGAGGGCTTGCCGATTTGTATTAGTCATTCCCGGTGTGTTGTCGAACTTCTACTTTAAAGTTTTTATCTGCAAAAGCAGCATCTTTTAACAGGCAGAAAGCGTGAAGATGCATGTCAGTGGGCAGATAAAAACAGTCCCCATCTGCCGCACTCATCATGCGACTCATGAGACTATTCATCCACTCACCCATACAGACGTTGATGTCCATGGTGAGGGTTTGACTTGATGTCTTCTTATCCTACGGCGACCAATCCAAGGGATCCATTACAAGTTTCTAAAAATCAGTGAGTCTTATCAGACTCATGAATAGGATCAATTGTTTCAAATTGTTGCATTAATCTTTTATAGACCTGCAGGACATCTTCTTTTGTAACGACGACTGTTTGGCAGGCCACATCCCAAGCGTGGCGCTTACGGTTCTCCATTTTGCTCATCGTTTTCGTGTTCATTTTTATACCAAGGCGTTGTCAGTTGCATTGCTCCACCCAGCTTTTGTGATTCACCAGGTTGAAGAACCGGATCAATCGGATGCTCTGTGTAGATTGGTTTGTTTTGTTTTTCAAGTTCAATCTCAGCTTGAATCCGATTTTCTAATTCGATCATATCAAGCCTTGCTTTTAATTTTGCTTCAAACCAAATGCGTTTCAACCATTTAATTACTTCATCAAAAATATTCTTAATTACAGAAATGAACATATGTTTACTTTTGTTATAATTACTCTATACGTGTTAACCATATGCGAGACACAAATACTGGTGGCTCACGGAAGGCTGCTCCAAGAGGTATAGCCATTATTGATCGCATGGGCGGCAAAGGTGGCATGCAGCTCCCCAAAAATTATGACGGAGGCGATCGGCCTCCGTTATCTCGCAAGAACACGTCTAATACGCGTGACTCAGTCGAACGAGGCAGCGGTAAAAAACGTACCCCTATGAACGGTGAATCTAAGTCCAAAGGTCGGGCACCGGGCAGCAAAGGTCCAGGTAAAGAGAATACATCTGGCAGGGATGTTAAAGGTGATTTCACCAAGCAGCCAGGTATGCATCCAGCCGTTATGGAAACCTGGACTAACTCTAAGACAGGAGAGTCAACCAGTTTAACTCGCGGTTATCAACCTAAAGAGGGTTCTGGCTGGGAGAGAGGCGCACCCAAAGGTGTTAAATCGCCCTCCCCATCAGGCCGCAATTCACAACCGGCCGCCCCTAAAACAGGCTCTAACTCTCGCACAGGTAACAAAAAAATGCGCCCAGGAACATCAAACAGCGGCCGTGGAGCAAATGATGCTCGCGACGCGTATTCCAGTCCTAAGGCACCAGCTCGCCCCAAAGGTAAGGTACCTAAGAAACTTTCGCGAGTTTCAGGCACCCCAGGATCTGGTCCATCCAGGACCCCAGCACCAAAAGCAGGTGCTCGCCCTGAGAAAAGTTTTGAACAGCGGGGCAATCGTCCAGGCCCACAAAAACCTGGCAGTGCACGCGTAAAGGATAGCCCCAGTGGCGGTGCACGCCCCGAGAAAAAATTTGAACAGCGGGGCAATCGTCCAGGCCCTGCCGGTCGCGCTGCCGCTGCTTCTGCTGAAATCAAAGCCGGTCGTGCAAAGCCTGGAAAGCCGGCACCTTCCGCCAGCGCCCCAGTACCAAAAGGTCGTTCGACTTCTGCAGTATCTGGAAGAGGTGGACGCCCAGGCCCTGGACCTCGTGGACCCCGTGGTCGCGGTGGCGGTACCATGAGAGGCACCGCACGAATTAGCCCTCGCTAATTAAATCTTAAATAAGGTCAGGATCGTAGACGTTACAATTCTCAATTTGTGAATAGTATTCGGCTACGATCTTAAGCCAATCTTCTCGCAAAGAATCCAGGAATCTCCTGGAGATTTTAAACACTTGAGTACGAACAGGCGTTGACACGAGGATGGCCGCCTGTTGTACTTTCATGCCAAGAGTTTGTTCGATTGCGATGTCATACGCAGCGAGCTGTTTGCATGTTTTTTTAAATTTCATGTGGCCACCGAGGAGATCACGCCATTCAGGCGAACCTTTTTCTAGATCTTTAGGCCATTTACGGCTATAGGGTTTGACGCTGGTCTTTAGGTCAGCAAGCGTTAGTTTGTTGTTGGCAACAGCAATAATGTCAGGAGCCCCAGCCCAAGCACGACCCTCATCGTCACAACCCCAGACACGAGCAACATCGTCAGCGCCAATAGTGAAATCAAATTTGTCCAGTACCGGGGACTCCGCCCAAAGAACTTCCTGGAATTGATCCAGAATTCCTGGCATACCAGCCCAAAAATCTGCATACTCTTCTTTGATTTCAGGTGTCTTATTTCCTTTAAGGTATTGCTCCATCCCATAATGGATTGCAGTGCCGCGCTCAGCAGCAGCTTCTTTAACACCTGGATTAGCTTTCGACCACATTTCAAGCTTCCGTTTGTTTGCTTCGGAAGCTGTTTCACCGATGATAGTGGTTACGGACGGCGCAGGTCCAGTAGGTAACGGAGTTGTATAGTGACGTTTTCCGTTAAGTGTTATCCTGGCTGCGGTCCGATTAATCGACCGCATTGTTTCCGGTTGCTCGTCCTTGGCTTTAATCCAAGGATCTGATGTATTCAGTTTAGCAACCATTAACAGGTTTTGTATATTGAGTATAATTTAGCAGGTATACAGGATTCTTGCGCACCCCAAACAAATGGATTTCCCGTGTACCAGTTGCGGTGAATGCTGCAAACAAGTAGGAGCGGTCCTTGCAAACCGTGAGCTTGACGACACGCCCATCGGAAAGCTTCTAAAAATTTTTCCTTACAAAACCAACGAGCAAGGTCATTGCGAAATGCTAGTTGATGGCAAGTGTTCTGTGTATGAGAACAGGCCTTTAATCTGCAACGTTCGGAGGATGACCGAAATTTTTTATAGTGACAACCCCGCAGGGCATTATATAGATTCCGCTAAAGCTTGCAACAACATGATCGAGAAAGCAGGCCTGGACCCAAGCTATAAAATCAATATTGAACAACTAACCAAAGCCCTTAGGAATGGATGAATTCAAAACAATTGTCTTAACAATTCTTTTAGCTATGCTTGCAACTGTTGTCCTTGAGCTTGTCCCCCATTGGATCCGGTAACAAAATTTAAGCTTGCAATTGAAGGGTGGTGGGGTTGCCTGGGGGTTCTCCTGCAGATTATTTGGACTTACATTAAATTAAATTGGGAAGCTTTAACGATATGGCTTGCAACATTACTCGTTTCTATTACTGTGATCCAAGCCTTGATCTTAAGTCGTTCCTGAGATTAGATCACCACAGTAGAAACGGTGTAGCTTTTGATGATATTGAAACAACAGAAGCAAACGCCTTCGAGGATCAGTTAATCCAAGAAGGCGAACGTTACTTGCGCGTGGACCTTTAGACAGTTGCCAAATCGTAAGTAATCATTTCTTTCACCATGTCTTCAAAGGCAATACGAGGTTCCCAACCAAGTTCCCGATGCGCCTTGGTGCAATCCCCCAGGAGAGTATCGACCTCAGCCGGACGATAGAACTGTGGGTTGATGGCGATCACTGTTTTGCCCAGCCTGGCACTGTATCCAATTTCACTGACGCCTTCACCTTGCCATTCAAGGCCAAGATCTAAATAGTCAGCCGCAATTTCACAGAACTGTCGGACGCTGTGCTGTACACCACTTGCGATTACATAGTCTTTGGGCTGTGATTGTTGCAAAATGAGGCGCATGGCATCGACATAGTCCTTGGCATGGCCCCAATCACGCTTTGCCTCCAAATTCCCCAGCTCAAGAACAGGAAGTTTTCCTCTAATAACAGAAACTAATCCTTTAGTAATTTTCTTGGTGACAAAATTATCGCCACGGATTGGGCTTTCGTGATTAAAGAGGATTCCATTGGCGCCAAACATGTCGTAGCTCTCGCGGTAATTCACCGTCAGCCAGTAACCAAAGAGCTTGGCAACGCCATACGGACTCCTTGGATAGAAGCCAGTTTCTTCATTTTGCGGAAACGACTGGACTTTCCCAAACATCTCGGAGGTAGATGCCTGATAGAACCTTGGATTTGCAGATCCAGCCCGGCATGCCTCTAGAACATTCATCACGCCAATCGCATTTGCGGCGGCAGTACTCACCGGAGATTTAAAGCTGACACCAACATGGCTTTGGGCGGCCAGATTATAAACCTCATCAGGCGCAAAGTCTTGGATCACCCGAGTCAGAGAAGGTGCATCAGTCAGATCAGAGTATTCAACCAGCACATCTTTTGGGATATCACCACCAAACACCCATTTCAATTTATCAAGATGGTTGGGTTGGGTATGGTTTCTAACGACGCCACAGACTTTGTAGCCATTATCGATCAGGTTACGTGCCAGATAAGATCCATCTTGGCCAGTGATTCCAGTGACTAGTGCGCGTTTCATTTGCAATATCTGCGTGGTTAAAGTATAACCATTGAAACGACGTTTAGTTATGGCAGTGTTTGATTGGCCGCTCCAGAAAAATACCATTGGCTGGAAAGAGCGCCTTGCACTGGCAAAATTTATTTTGACTTCTGATCGGTTTACCAACGGTCCAGAGTGCCGTCAATTTGAAGAAGAATGGAGTGAGTGGCAAGGAGCACCGTATTCCCTATATGTAGCCAACGGTTCCGTTGCCAATTTCCTGCTGCTTGATGCAGTACATGAATACTATTTTCCAACGAAAGAGCAGCTGACAATCTTTGCCCCTGCCATTAACTGGGCAACAAATATCTCGACCTTCTGTCAGCAGCATCACAATGTTTATTTTTATGACATTGATTACGAAACTTACAGCCCAACTACGGATTCGGCACGCCAGCTGTCCCTTAAGGGTTTACAGCCAGATGTCGTTTATCTGACGCACGTTCTTGGCATCTCCAATGACATGGAGAAGATTAAAGAGCTGTGGCCACATGCCGCCATAATTGAAGATTGCTGCGAATCCCATGGTGCCCGCGACGCCAAGACCGGAGTAAAAGTTGGCAACACAGGCATTGGCTCTACCTTCTCGTTTTATTTTGGGCACCACATGACCACCGTGGAAGGTGGCATGATCTGCGTTCAGAATGAAAAGCTCTATAACCTTTTACGTGCTAAGCGTTCTCACGGACTATCGCGTGAAATGCTTCCTGCTTACCGTACAGAAATTCAAGAGAAATACCCAGATGTTGATCCGACATTTTTGTTCCCCACAAAGGGATACAACTTCCGCAACGTAGAAACTGGAGCGGTTTTAGGACGCACTCAACTGAAGAAGCTTGACAGTTGGAATGAACAACGCAGCAAAAACTATACCCTGTTCCGGGAGGAAATGATTGACCGCCCTTGGTTCGACACTCTTCCTAAAGCTGATGGAAACAGTGCCATGACACTGCCCTTCCATTGCAAGGAAGCAGAGATTGCTGCCGAACTAAAAAAGTTTCTCCAGTTGATCGGCATTGAGACACGTCCGTTCCTTGTAGGTAACTTGTTACGTCAACCTTTCATGGAAGACTATGAGTCTTTGATTCCTTTACCCAATAGCGAGCAGATGCATACCCATTCGTTCTACATTGGCAATAATCACTTCATCAAAGAAGCTGATATCAAAGCACTTTCGAAGGTATTAGATCGATGCGGGTATTGATTTGTAGCATCATACGCAACAGGGAACCATTCTTGTTTGGATGGAAGGACCAAATCCTTTGCCTCAACGACGAGAATCCTGGGATTACATTTGACTTATCGGTGTTTGAAAACGATTCAGATGATGGCAGTGTTGACTACCTTCGTTTGATTGAACCAGAGCTTAAGGGTGAGTTGAACAAGGTTTGGATTCAGTGTGTCAAAAAAGACTGGCCTTACTTTGGCTCTGTACGTGCCGAAGACCGCGTCAAGTATTTAGCAGAAGCTCGAAACGAATGCATAGAAAAAGCAAACAAAGAAGTTGGACTTGATCAATACGACAAAGTCATCTTTATTGAACCTGACATTGACTTTGATCCAGAAGAAATCAGTCAACTTTTGTACACAGATGATGACATTGCATCGCCTTACAGCGTGCATCCCATGAATGTACAAAGCCACCGCTGGATCTATGACAGTTGGGCCACACGTCTTTCCGTTGAGGATGACATCTTCAAAGGCCCTCGAATTTTTGAGATGCCTCCACGGCTTGACGTTGCGTCTACCTTTAATTGTTTTTGTGTATACCGTGCCAAGCCTTTTGCAGAAGGTGCACGTTTCTCTGGCATTAATCCCTGGAGCCATTCCTGGGATTGCGATACCACAAACATCTGTTATGAATTCAGTATGCGCGGTTATGATCGCATTGGGCTTTACAATATTCTTTTAACACACCTCGGCAATTAAGGTAAGCCGAACTTTTTGTTCACGTTCCCCGTATTTTATTAAAATGGAAAAGTTGCCAGAATACATTCAAGCAATAGAAGACGGCGTGTCTTTTGTTGAAAACTACAACAATCTCCTGGAAAGTCTTCGGCTATCTAAACAAGCAAATGACAACAACCTTTATACTGACGAAACAACCGACGGAATCTCAGATGTCTCTTTCGACCCAAGTGAAGGAATCGGTGAATCAAGCGATCCATCATTTGCGTGATGCACTTGCGTTTGCTGCGCGTTCAGAACATTCACTCACTATCGGAACTATTTCTGATCTCTTGGTTCGTTGCGAAAGTATCGAATCAATGGATGAATTCATGCATCAGTTTGGCTCTAAAGCAACACCAGGAAAATTAAACACCCCTCCAAATCTTGGCCAAGACTGAACGTCATCGTTTAACGGAGGCTGATCGCCTCCAAAAATATTTTTGGGATTTAGAAAAATTAATCCCCAATCCGCCTGCAAACTGGGCGGTGAATGCTAAGCCGTGTAAGTGGGCTAAAATATTAGAAGAAAGAAAAAATAATCCTGATGTCTCAGGAGAATAAATATACAAAACCAGGATTACGCGAACGGATAAAAGATCGTGTGATGGCTGGATCCAAGGGTGGTAAGCCTGGGCAGTGGTCCGCACGCAAGGCTCAGATCGTGGCGCAAGAATATAAAAAATCAGGCGGTGGCTATAAAGGTGGAAAAGGCGAGAAGCAAAAGTCCCTGGAGAAATGGGGCAAGGAGAAATGGATGACCAAGGATGAATACGAAAAGCGTGGTAAAGCTAAAGCTGCTGCCAAGAAACACAAGGAGAACAAGTAATGGGCGACTTATTTCAAAAGTTTTTAAACAAGGTTGGCCGTGGCTATGGCCAGGTAGATAAGAATGTGTTTGGTGGATTGCTCCCTGGTGGAGCAGCATCTATTGCAAGTCCTGTAAAACAAAAAGTACAATCAACAGCAGTAAACACAGCAAAAACTTTAGCTGGAGCAGCAATGAACCAGCTTCCAGATCGTGCAAATTTATTTGCTCGTTATATCACTGGAGTTGGTAATACTAATCTTCAGTTAGATCCTTCTACTTTGATGGATTTAAGAATGGCAGCTTCTCCTGAGCCAATGGCAAAAGGCATGATCCCAAATCCATTTAAAATGCCAGAAGAAATCTTGGTAGGAATGGAGCAACGTTTAAGAACAGGAGACCCAAGAAATTTAAACTCCCCTATGGGAGATGAAATGAGAGCTTTGGTTGCGGAAGCACAAAAACATAGAAATGCTCCCGATTTTGTTATGGCATCCGTTCCTGCATATGGCCCAGGTTTACCACAAACAGGTGCGTATGTTCCTTATGGCAATCTTTCTGCTGGCAAAGGAGTAACTAACACCCTTGGCTCTTTTAATACTGAGGTTGTTCCTGGACGTTCAATAAGATTTATTGACACGTACGATATGGTAAATGCAGCAGAAGACCCAGAGTTAGTATCAGGAAAATTTCAACCAATAAAAGCAATAGAAGAAATTCAAAGCATTTGGGATCCGAGCAAAGGAAGTTTACAAAGAAGCACTCCTGATTTTTTCAAAGAAAAAAGCAAGCGAAATTACGGACAAGCAAAAGAAACAATTCAACAGACTTCTAAATCACCCACATCAAGCCCTGCAACAGCATTAGGACGAGCAATGCTTTATGCAATGCCTTGGAAACCAACAGCTTATCCAGTTGACATTACTATTTCTTATTGAATCATGGCAGACAAAGCAATACAAAAGGGATACACAAAGCGTTATCTACCAGAGAGTGCATGGGCTTCACTGTCTAAAGAACAGCGTGCGGAGACGGACCAAAAGAAACGTGCCGCCAGTCGTGAAGGCAAACAGTTTGTGCCAAACACTGAGCGTGCTAAAAAAGCTGGACGTGCAGCAAGGCGTTATCAGCAAACCAAAACATGATATCTTTTACCTGGAGCAATTCCGCTCTAAGGGTAATAGTCGAAACCCTTTCACGTTACAAACGTAGTGCTTAACGGCACGTTGAGTGGGAAGGAAGTTATGATCCCGGTATAACAACCGGGATTTTTTGTGACTACTCTTGTAGCCAACGTGCCTCCAGTCAAGGTTTGGGTGCGTCGTGAGTACCTGCGTGACCTTCGTGATGGCCATGGTGAGTACACGCCTGGCTACTGGGTCACTTGCAAATCACTTACTGGCCGTGCTCTGTACTTTGAAACGTACTTGACTGAGTACGGTGCGTTGTATGACAAGCTTCCGATCAGTGCATTTCTTGCGTGGGATCCCAACCATCCGGAAAAACCAGAAAGTCCAACACCAGACTTGGAGCTAACCGACCTGCAGTTTTGGAACGGGTTTGACACCGGGCTTACGGTTATTGAAAAGAACTTGATTTATAACATGGAGTTTCAAGTGATGACACGCAGTGCCGGTGTAATGACGGGCACATACCTATTTACGATTGACAACTATCATCCACATAGGAACGAACCTGACTTTTACTTTGCGGAGTTTCCCGATGAACACAAATCTCACAACATTGTGGTTTTGGACAACGGTCAAATTGGCGCTTATCCCAATAACCGTTGCCGCATGGTTGATCCATCACTAAGCAATCATGACCTTAAGACCCCAGACTTTAAGGTATCAACCCGATACTTTGATGTAGAACACGCCCCCAAATGGGGTCGTCTTGGGGAATGTGATGACTATTTCTGGAAGACACCCAACGAAAAAGATGTAGAATAAATCTGTTCCCGCTCTCTTTTGATCGGGCAGATAGAGGGCAAGCCACTGTTACATCCTTGAGGTGTATCACGCTTGCTCCATCTATTCGGGGATTAGCGCAGTTTGGTAGCGCATCTGCTTTGGGAGCAGAGGGCCGCAGGTTCAAATCCTGCATCTCCGATTATCGAGAATCTCAATAAACCACGTTTATCAAGAATCCTGATAAATTATATTTACGTATGACAAAAAACTATACGTGGCTTGGACTGATGCCAAAAAACGTATCGACAAGAATCGACAGAAGCTTCTGGAGTACAAGAAGACTTTGCAGTGCAAGCAGTGTGGGTTGGATGATCACCGTGTCCTTGAGTTTCACCACATAGGTGATAAGGATAACAACATCTCATCCATGGTTAACCATGGTTACGCCTGGAGCAGAGTAGAAGCAGAGATTGAGAAGTGCATACCGCTCTGTTGCAACTGCCACAGGCTTGAGCATTGGGTTAATTAACGGAAGAATAAACCGCCTGCCTCTGAGATTCCCAGTTCAGGAATTGTCACGGTACCAAAAGGAGTTGGGAACTTCCATTTACCACCGCGTTTGCGGGCAGCTTCTGCACGTTGCAGCTGCGCTTGTGCTGCTTTTTTATCTGCTGCGGCATTGATTTTAGACGAACCACCTAATTGAGAAACAACTGCAACTGGATTAGCAATACGTAAAGCAGTAGCAGCGGCAGGGATTACAGCAGCAGCAGTTTGTGGAGCAAGACGTTGAGCAAGTCCAGCACCAGCACCAACCACTGGAGCAAGTGCTGTACCAATTGCATATTCTTTTGCAACTTGAGTAGCTGCTTTACGTGCGTCACCTTGTTCAATAGCTTGCCTAAACTCTGGATCAAACAACGGAACAGAACCAGCAATGTCTGTTGTTGTATTAAAGCCAGTTCGTATGGCATTTTTAATACCTGGCAGTGCTTTTCTATAGGCTTCAATTTGTTTTGCTTTAGCAGCAGCATCTACCAATACATCTTTTGGATCAATATTGGCGCCTTTAAAAACATTAGTAGTATACGCAACAGGATCTAAGTTAGCGTTAGCACCCAAATTTGCTGGATTCAAGTAAATTCTTCCTTCTGGCCCTATATCTACTGGAGCAGCAGCGGCAAATCCGCGTGTTCCTGGTTGTGCACCACGGGCAGTGGTAAGGGCTTCATCAAGAGCAGTTTTAAGAGTTACATCTTCTTTTAAATCTTGGAAGAAATTAGGATCTCTGAACATTGATTTATTCCATCTGCCTGCTACATCATTTGTATCCGCTGCAATAGGAGCAACTTGACGCGTGGAAGGCAGCCGCGGCTCAGGCCCAATTGTATCTTCTAGAACATCACGAACCGTGCGGCCACCAATAGCTTTGTCTCCCAACAAAGCCTGATATACACGCAAATCTCTTTCAAATTCAGGAGACGCTACTTCAATTCCCTGATTTTTAAGACTATTAATTGTTTCAGGTAAAACATAGCCTTTGCTCATTTCGTTTAAAGCATCAGCTCTAAGCTCCCATTGTTTTGGCGCCTCCCTTAAAGTAATTTGCTCTGGTGTATTAAAGAATTGTTCTTCTTTTTCAATAGCAGCCCTAAGAACGGGAGCTGCTTGGTTGATTTTATTTTGTAATTCTTGAACGTAAAGATCTTGATCTACAGTAGGAACTAAGGGTGCATTCATTAGAGACAGTGGATTTCCATAAGGGATGCCACCTCTGTTGTATCCACCAGCAATTCTTTGTGTTATTACACGGGGAGGGCCGTAGGATTTTGTGGGATCACTGCCCATAAATTCATCTAGGGCTTCATTGCGTTTAATGAGAGCTTCACGTGTGCGTGCATTGTCCCATTCAACGGAGCCTCCGTGCTTGAACGCATTCCAGTTTTGATTGACTTGATCGTAAAACTCTTGCCCCCTTTGAGCCATTGTATTGAATTCTTCTTGACTAATTGGAGGACTCAAGAAAGATTCAACTCTATTTTGATCACGGAACAACGAACTTCCTTGCGCAGCGCCACGCTGTTGAACAAGAGTTCGACCAGTCATCCTTGCGTTTCCACGCGCAACATCTATTGCGTTTTCATAAGCTTGTCCAGGGTCTAAACCATCAAGAAACTCAAGTTGCTGTGTTAGTCCCTTAAGACCAATACGATTTGTTCCAAGTGGAGTTGCACCGACATTTTCTGCAATTGTGATTAGTTCTTCTCCGCGCAATGTATTACCTACATTGGCAAAGTCATGCATTGCGTCATGCAAAATTAATTCATTTCCATATGGCTGATATGTTTGCGGGTTCTTTACTATTGCCTGCCCCGGTTTTTGCCCGGGGAAGTACTGATCTAAAAATCTTTGAGCTCGTTCGTTAACAGTTTCTGTATTTTTAATATCAACAGGTTCTTCTGTAAAATCAAACTCTTTTCCAAATGGCGCAACGTTTGGTGCGTAATCTGTATACTGTTCATTAAACACAGGAACCCGTTTTGGGTATAGTTCTTTAAAGTCTGTTACAGGCAAGTCACTAGTTGGTCCTTGTGCAAAACCCCAGTCAACTCCTTTTCTAAGTCCAAGTTCAGTTTTGTTTGGGTCTGTAGTGGTAAAAGGTTTGTATCTAGTGGGAAAACCCGGATTCAAAAGTCCAGCAGGTCCTCTATTCGTATAGTTTTCTGCAGCAATTTGACTAGCCTTTTCAGCTGTAAATTGTTCCGCTTGTTGAGCTAACTGTTGTTGCTTTGTGGCTTCAAATTGAGCAGCACGATCATACAAGCTTTGCAGTTCACCTGCTAAAGGTTGACCAGTTTTAGCAGCATTAACAATTGCTGCATTTAATTTAACGCGTTCTGCAGGTGTTAATTCCATCAACCATTCCGCAACGTTGCTTTAATAAACCAAGCAGCCTTAAAGGCTTGGCCACAGAGGTCAGCCATGTAGTTCTGAATATCGATAGCACCCACCTTGGCAGCAATGGGCTCCAGCTTTTTGGTCTTCATGCCCAGCTCTTCCAGGTTTTTGTAGTACGTGGTGAGCTGATCATTACCTTTGTAGCTGGTAACATGCTGGATTCCAGGGCCTGCATCAGCCAGACCCCTGGCGCACATTGGCATCAGGTAGTCCATTGACCTGATGAACTCACCCAACGTATCGAACTGAGTCTGATGAGCTTCGTACTGGTCTTTAAGGAAGCCATGCACCCCGAGGAAGTTCGACCCCTCGTAGTTCAGGTGAATGAGATGGGACTGTGTCTGAAGTTCCTTGAGGTAGGAGCAGAGGGAAATACATTGTTGGATGAAGGCCCCGACATCACCATTCTTTGATTTACTAGGAGCTTTAGGTTTGGCCTGTGGCTCAGGAGTCACCCCATTTCGGGGTGTTTCCACCCCCATCTGGGGTGGTTGCTGAGCTTGAAGACCAGGAGTATACATAATTTTTTTGCAGTAATCCTATTGTAACGCGAAGTAATTACACAATTTCAAACCAAGACAAGTCTGTGTACACTTTTGCACCACTGATAGTTGGAGCAGCAACAACGGTAAACACATCACTGACACCAGATTGAGTACGGCCCAGCTGGAAGTTAAAGTCCCGTACATCACTCAATGAGAGTGTGCCATCAGAAACAATGTAACCACCAACAACATCGGTACCACCACTTACACCTGTTGCAGTGGTGTCGTACTGAACATTGCCGTTGTAATGAGTCTGCCAGTTTTCACCACTGAGTGTTGCATTAAGTAATACTTTGTACTGAATAATGTCTGGTTTGTTGTTTTGTGTTTGCTCAAGCGCAATACTTAAATTGGCTGGAATCACAACACTATCTGTACGGCCTGATGCCATACGGATTGAAACCAGCGGATAAGTTGCGCCAGATGAAGTGAGTGTTTTAGGCGTAGTACTGGTAGCAACGTTATAACGCCTAGTAAAACCCTCATAGCCACCTTCGGATGCAACCGTTGCACAGATTTGTTTTGCCGTAGAGCTAGATGCAGTTGTACCAAGATTTTCAATTTCTTGGCGCAATGGCAGCACTGCTGTTGTCATGTAGCTTGTGTTGTTTTGATTGTCGTTGTGGAAGATGTGAGCAATCTCCATATGCCCATCAACCACAAAGCCAGCACGGACATCACCTACACCTAGCCATTCAATATCCATCCAAAAGATATTGGCTTTAGATGAATCTAAAACTCGAGCCGATGGACCATTGCCATTAAACGTATCGTAGTTCCAATTGCTTTGAGCAACACGTGTTTCGTTAACAGTGCCGCTTACATAACTACGCAGAACAAGATTATGTGTTGTGCCGCTTTGTTCAAAATAGATTCCGTTCTGTGCACCAAATAAACCAACGCGTTGTCTTAAGTTTGTTTTACCAGAAGCAAAAACAAACGATGACATATTCAAAAAGGATTTCCCTGGCTGGTAGGGAAACACACGTTTGGTTTCTCGATAAATGTAATCACCCGAAAGAGTAGTTACATTTAAATCAACAACGCTTTGATTGACTTGATAAGTTGTTGTTCCACTAACACCAGTAACAGTGGTCCACTTATCATTCTCTTGATAACGATGCTGGCTATCAAAGATCGTATACAGTTGTGAAATTCGTTGCCGCCCAAATGCATCACCAGCTGTTGTACCTGGTTGCGTATAAACAACAGCACCGGATGTAGTCGATACTTCTAGGGGGCGCCCACTACATGTCTGAACTTTATGTACTGGGTAAAGGTTTTCATCTTTTGGATCTCTATAGTTAGGCATTGTTTTTTTAATTACTTAAAATTATTCTAAGTTCAATAGTTTATACATAAAAAAGCAGTGACCTTACGGCCACTGCACAACATATTAAATTCAATCAATTCTTTTCTACATTTTGCAAAAGTTTGAGTAACGCTTGATTTTCATCTGCATTTTTTTGGTAGTACTGCCAGTTGTCATAAACAACTTGTAGTAGTACTTCAAAGAATTCATTGCTACTCAATACGTTAGTATCTACAAATTCACTAACGGTGTCGCCAAGGTATTCCCTTAGTCGCTCTTTTGCTTTGCCTTTAGATTCTTGAAAGAAACCAGACCATTTACCATCTGGCACCGTAAACACATCAGCTTCTGGTTTGAAATTTGTTTTGATGTAGTTAGATGTTTTTGCATCTGATTCACGTTTGTCTTTTGCAGTTAAAGGATCAGGAGCCCGCAGCTTTTTATTAAATTCCTGGAAGGCTTCTTTATAAACTTGATCAAGGTTGTTTAGTGGATCGGTCTGCGCCAAGGTAGGAAGCAAGATCTGTAACAGCTTGATGATAGCCCTCAAGCCAATCGTCCGATACCAATTGTTTACATTTGGGATTATTTCGTTCTGTTACATAAAGAATGTAATTAATATCCAACTGCCTAAGAGCAGCAATAGGAGATCGATCATCCATAAAAAAAGGGATACTCAATTATGGAGCATCCCTTTATTCTAAGTTGTAGTCAGGATTACGAAAGAATAACTTCTTGTCCTTCGAACTTACCTGCTTCTAAATCACGGACAAATTCAAGACGACGGAAGTATTCGTCGCGTGCATAAGGCCCTGCTTCATTAACACAGAAGTCGTGCCACAGCCCGGTGTAAAGACCGTTGGTGCGAGCAGAGCACTGGTACATGTGCTCCATGAAGTCTGCTTTCTTTTGTTCAGCTTTGACATCCCAGTTGCGGAGTTGTTCTTTTAACCAGGGAGTATCAAAGGCACCGGCAGTACGGAGCTTTTTGTCAAGGTCGTCAGTCATTGAAATTAACAGCTGTTGTAGAAGTATAGACACCTTTGACGTGAGGACTTAGCTCAAATAGAAGATCATCAAGATCGTCTTGTAGCGCCTCTGCAATTTCTTCTGCGGTCTTGCCACCAAAAGAATTGTATTCAACGTCAATGTCAACCGCAAAAGATACGGTCAACCTTGGCACAACAACAGGTTCCATTTAATCCAAAGAAGACTTCAATACTTTAGCAGCAACTTTATCAAGTGCCGAGAAGACGTTCTAAAGAATGAACCTTAACAGTTTCGTAATAACCAAGACGTTCTTGAATCAAGTTGGAATAATTGATGGCAGCATCAACCATTTCTTCTGCATCCATAGATGCAGCTAAATGCTCATTAGAAAGCATGGCAGCGGTCAAAATGGTAACCGACCACTCCAACTTATTACCAATCAATGCAGGAAGAGGGGTTCCATCTGCAGTGAAGCTCTGTAGTAATTTACTGATCAGCTCTTCATTTGCCATGGAACCCCAACTGCATTGTTAGGTTATTTTACTTCAGTTGTTTTTATCACCACGTGCGGTTACATACCAATAGGCATGGCGTGCATTCTGGTGAAAACGTTTGCCTGAAAGTAGTTTAATCTTGCGCTCTTCCAGCTCATCAAGCTTTGATTCTTGATAAGGTGAAATCTCTCGGTTGTCCTCACAAATCATGCTGATCTCAATATCAAGCATGTCGATCTGCATCTGGAAGTCATCGACTGATTGTTGATGACAGCACATCATAATGTGTGCGTCCTCTAAGTCAGTTGGTGGAGTCAGATTCTTGTAAAAGCTCTCCGAAATATTCGGGTGCTTGTGCTTCCATCCGCTTGGTAGAGAAGAGGCGGTTTTTTCGGATTGCATATTGTTGTTCAACTTTGACTCCGGACGGGATGTGTTCACCGTTTTGGTAAGCGTTGCGGATTGCATCAAGGTTTGGGAGGGTTTCGGTTTTTGTTTTGGGTTCTGTTCTATCGGATAGAACTTCTCCTGACATTGAACGTACCACAATTCTTTTGGTTGTGGTGACTTCCTGCTCAATGCAGTACTTGCTTCTTTCTTCAGTGTGCCAAAACTCTGGATCCGATGTGATCTCGACTGTAAGTTCTTTCTTTTTTGAGAGAACAAACTCATAGTTTCTACCCTGAATCCTGTTGGAGTCCAGCGGCAGTGACCGCCGTAACCAACTTAGCAGGTTCTTGAGTTGATTCAGTTGCGACTCATGATGTCGCTTGGCCTGGGTAATTAGATCCCCTTCTTTCTTAATGCGTTCCAGAGCGTCTTCATGGGCAGCCAACGCGTAATAGATGCGATCAATCTTTTCAGACCGTAGGTTGGCGCAACATTCCAACTCGGCTTTTGCCAGTTCCTGGGACTCAGGAGTAAGGAGAGGAAGAGAGCGTTCCAGGGCACCATAGTGCTCGTACAGCTTGATGATGTTGAGATCTTCAAGTTTAGTTTGAGTGATTTTAGACATGGGTTGAAATGAGTTTGGTTTTATTCGATGATTGGATCACCTAGTATCAAGGTGAAATCTTCTAGTTCATCAATGCAGATGTAATGGTTTTCATCATCTTTGGGATCTAACAATTGAACATAGACTTTCTCGTCTTCAATGGAGATGCCTGTATCATTCCAAATAAACTTAACTCCTTTTTTACTGATTAATGTTTTGCCCTCAAGATCAGAAAAGCTGTGGAAGTTGTTGTAATTAAATTTCATTTTTAGGAAAAAGAATAAGATTGAATTTTGTTTATAACATAGGTCAGCAGCATGCCTGCCGCTGCCCATAAAAGATCTTTAAACACCGGAACTACGGTGGCAAACAAAGATTCAAACATGAGTTGAAGTGAAGTGGGTAGGCAGTTTTACGTCGTACCCAGGACGGCCTCTCAGGGCTATACCCGCTATTGCAGGCGTGGTTAGTCTACCAAACCTGTCAAGCCTTCAGTCGTGGTTTCGACCAGCTTGCCGATGTAGTCAACAAGTGCTTCAACCTTGGCATTGACTGATTGGATTTCCTCCATCAGCTCTTCCCTGGATGGAGTCAAACCAAAGATATCGTTGTCTTTGATTGCCTCAGGGTTGTTGACCTTTTGGTACCGACGACAGTCATCGTTGGTTGCATAGACAGCTTCTTGATACATGTCAAGGGCTGTTTTGAAGTCAACATTGCCAACACCCTCAGAAGAAAGGATGTTGCAGCTGAGGAGGTAAAGCCTGGCAGCAAACCTGACGTTGTCTTCAAAGAACTTTTCGTACTGTTCAGTAGAAAGGCCGTAGGTGTCAATCGACATAGCAAGCGCAAGCTTCGTAGAGTGAATCAATAATAAAGGCTTCTTGACCTTTTGGACCTAAGTCTGTCCACCATTGCAGATCAGGATCATTTTCGTCCCAATCGATTTGAAGAATACTACCACCGTCTGGTTCATCAATCCATTCAATCTGTAGCTTTTCGATCGAGTTCGGATTGCACGTGGCCAAGGAGTAGGTTTTCTGCATAGGTTTCACAATCAGTTTTGATCTCTGCACCAAGTTTAACAAGACCCCAGTAGGTGTCTTCATCAACTTCAAGGTGCAAAGAGTATTTGCCGTTGGCTAACATCATGGGTAACTCAGATACTTTTAAGGCAAGTGATAGTGCATACTGACGTAGTTCATCATCCATCATTGCTTTTTAACAGCAGCTTTGAGTTGTGGCAATGAGACGCCAGGGAAAGGTGTGTAGCCAGCCTCCATCATATTGAAGAAAAGATCCCACGCATCATGCTGCGTGAAGACTTCTTTGGGTTTGTAGGTACGCCAGTGGGTCAGTGGTGCCTGTGCTCCTGACTTGGTGTGGAGCAGAACAAAACGTCCATCACTGACGTGATCAGAGGGAGGTGCATACCACCAGGCCACACACTTCTCAGGTGTACCGCTGGGGCTAGCGTTAC
>Ga0222712_10000891_pt1 | contig 38323 bp, 37 predicted proteins | sample C33_657DmetaG_FD_165043 | JGI IMG/M metagenome (GOLD analysis project Ga0222712, IMG submission 165043) | Estuarine water microbial communities from San Francisco Bay, California, United States - C33_657D | ecosystem: Environmental > Aquatic > Marine > Unclassified | place: USA: California... | reverse complement strand
CTGCACATGGTGCGAATCGTACGGGTCGCATGTTCACCGGCGATCGCAGTGGCGATTGGCTATATCGCGCGATGCACAAGGCAGGCTTTGCAACACAAGCCGAAAGCATTGGCGCGGATGATGGATTGAAGTTGACTGGCGCGTGGGTGTCGAGTGCCGTGCGATGTGCACCGCCTGACAACAAGCCAACAAATAACGAACGCGATACGTGTGTGACGTACTTACAACGCGAACGACAACTGTTGAAGAAAGTGCGTGTGGTGGTGTGTCTTGGCAGCTTTGCGTATGAAGCAGTGTGCAAAGAGTGGGGCGTGAAGCCACGACCAAAGTTTGGTCATGGTGTGGAAGCGGTCGCACCTGATGGCACGGTCATCATTTGTTCATTTCATCCCAGCCAACAGAACACCTTTACGGGCAAGCTGACAGAGCCAATGATTGACGCGGTTTTTTCCCGCGCCGCTTTGTTGACGAAATAGTTACGCGTTCAAAGCCTTTGCCACCATCGAGGCGGCGAGAGTGTGTGCACTGTTCGCGTCATCCAGAAGTTGGTGCATCTGGAAGAAGCTGTGGAACATTCCGTTGTAACGCACCACGCTGGCGGTCACACCGTTTGCAATGAGACGACGTCCGTACTCTTCGCCTTCGTCACGTAGCGGATCAAGCTCTGCAGTGATGATCAGCGCAGGTGGTGCACCCTTCAACAATGAATCTGGTGCGAAGTGTGGTGATGCAAGCGGATCTTTTTTGTCGGCACTTGCAGGCATGTAGTGATTTGTGAACCATTCCATTGCTTGCTTCGTCAACACGGGGCCAGCAGCATTTTCCACGTGTGATGGGAACGATGCGGTCATGTCGGTGGCGGGATAAATCAACATCTGGAACACCAGTGGTACTGGGCGTTGTTGGCCGACAATCGCTGCAAGGTTTCCGCCTGCACTGTCGCCGCCCACCGCAATACGGTCGGGGTTAATGCCTAACTTGTCTGCGTTCTCGTACGCCCACCGTAAAGAGCACATTGCATCTTCAACTGCAGCAGGGAATGGGTACTCTGGAGCCAAGCGATAGTCAACACTCAACACTGCGTGGCCCATGCGGTTCGCAAGTGATCGACACACGGAATCGTGTGAATCGAGTCCACCAATGACCCAACCACCGCCGTGGTAGAACACCAACAAGCCAAGGTTTTTGTCGGCATTCGGGCGATACAAACGTGACGGCACGCCACCAGCGCTGATCTCACGAATCTCGAAGATTTCTTCGGTGGAGGGAAGTTGGCGCGAGTTGTAGTACTCACGAAAGGCCGCTGCCTCAGAGTCTTGAATGACAGGACCACCTGCGGCAGCCATCATTTGAAGAATTACTTGTGCTTGTGGATGCAGTGCCATGGAGCCCCTTGGTTGTGGTGAGCCAAGAGTAACCGTGCATGCACTGCAGCAATGAGTTGTGCGACGTCGTTATGGACGAGGTGCGAGCGCCATGTTGAGCGCGGTCGATACGTGTGTAATGGCGTGCTTGCCGTCGTCAATCCATGGCGCCATTCCGAGGAAGCCGTGGATCATGCCGAAGTAACGAACGATGCTGGTGGGGACTCCGGCTGCAAGAAGCGCGCGTCCGTAGTCCTCGCCTTCATCACGCAATGGGTCATGCTCGGCGGTAATCACAATTGCTGGTGGGCATGATGCAAGGACTGCAGAATCTGCGCAGATAGGTGACACACGTGGATCGTTGGTCGATGTCTTGCCATCGAGATAGAGATTGATGAACGCACCCATATCAACGGCGCGTAAGAAAGGTCCGGCTGCATTTTCAACGTATGAAGCACTGCTCATGCGGCAATCGGTGACGGGGTAAATCAACATCTGGAATGCAATGGGTACTGGCTGTAACTGCGCAACAACAGCTGCAAGGTTTCCGCCCGCACTGTCGCCACCCACGGCGATACGAGTTGCATCAATGCCGAGTGATTCAGCATTAGCTGCAGCCCACGCTGTTGCCTTTAGAGAATCTTCAAGGCCTGCGGGGAAGGGGTCTTCCGGCGCTAAGCGATATTCGACGGACAGAACTGCGCAACCACTTTGATTCGCAATGGAGCGACATGTTCCGTCATGTGAATTGACACTGCCGAGAACCCAGCCGCCACCATGGAAATACACGAGCAAACCAAGGTTCGTGTCGGCCGTTGGGCGGTACAGACGCACAGGAACACCTGCGGCGTCAATGTCGCGAATTTCATGTACGTGTTCATTGGAAACGTAATCCGTCGCTGCGCGAGCAATACGCGCCTGAATTGGATCAGATTCTGCAAATCCTTGATTGCCGCGTGATTGCATCAACGCAACAATGCCGGCGGCTTGAGGATGCAATGCCATACGAATTACTCCGCAGGCTTGGTGTCGGCAGCTGGAGCATCCGCAACTGGTGCCGCAGCGTCGGCTGGTGCCGCATCTGGAGCAGGTGCAGGAGCCTTCTTCTTCAATGCAGGTGTTCCTACCTTGACGGTGGTCTCTGCCCAATCTGGCCAACGACGACGGCTCACGATGGAGAGCGTGCGCAGCAACTTCATTGCCACTTCATCTTCTTGCGCCGGCTTCGACTCAATCACGCCTTCAGCGATCATGCGGTTGATGACTTCAACACCGACCTTGGTGCGCACGATGGTGAGAGTCCAGTCGTTGTCCTTGCCGATACCGCCAGTGGAGATGTCTGCGTGTTCTGCAGCGAAGTCAGGACAGTTCTTGCAGCCTTCGCGTGTCCACTGATGACATTCCTTTAGATCAATCTCATGGAATGAACCATCGTTCATCCAGATCTGGAAGGCGCCCTTGATGTTCATCTTCACCATGTCTTGCTTCTTCAAGCCGTACTTGGCTTCAAACAATTCAGGGAAGATTGCATCGTCGAACGTCTTGCTGCACAACAAACCAATGTTGAACTGGAATGGCTTCGATACTTTGCCAGCCTTGCGATCCCACATCACTGGTGGTGAAGACACTTGGCAACCCATGCCAACAAGAGCAAGCTTGGTGAGACCTTTTTCTTTTGCTTCGGGAAGAGCAAGCGGGTTCGCACAGTAGGTGTAGCGCGAGCCTGCAGTTGCAAGAACTTCTTCCTTCGTCTGAACGAGGACAGGCTTTGCCTTCCACTTGTCATCGGCTTCGACGCCACTGACCAATGCGCCTTCGATGTAGTTGTTGTCCATCAACCAAGAGAGCATTGCGGTAACAAAGCCACCGTCTTGACCCTTTTCGAATTGCGTCTTGTCGACTGCGCGAGTGAGAAGCAATTGTTCCCAGATGCCCGCCATCTCGTCGTCTTCACGATCGCGACCAAAGAGGTGCTTGTTTGCAGATGACTCCCATGTACGGAAACGTGGGCATGCACGGGTGCATGTGGTGCAACCCTTTTCGCCATGGAGACAGTTATCGAGACCGAGCTCTTCTTCAATATGGAAGGGCTTGTACTTGCCCTCTTCGTGCTCGTAGCCGATGACATCGTGAGGACATGTGACAACACATCCGGCACAACCGGTGCAGAGTCCAGTGTTGATGACCTCTTCGTAGAGTTCTTTCCATTGCGCTGTCCAGCGCTCGGCCTTGGCAGGGGCATCAGGTGTCATGGTCATTCCATGACACTAGGGGCTAGATGGCGTCTGCTCCATGTTCGCCCGTGCGGATGCGGATGATCTGCTCGGCATTGGTGACCCACACCTTGCCATCACCGATTTTGCCTGTGTTTGCAGCCTTCACGATGACATCGATGACCTGGTCAACATTGCTGTCATCAACGACAAGTTCCATCTTCGCCTTGGGGACAAAGTCGATCTGATACTCAGAGCCGCGGTAGGTCTCCGTGTGGCCACCTTGGCGACCAAAGCCGCGCACTTCCGACACGGTCATGCCTTGTACGCCTGCAGCCTTCAATGCCTCTTTAACGTCGTCCACTTTGAACGGCTTGATGATTGCTGTAATGAGCTTCATAGTTTCATTCTGCCTTATCTAGAGAAGTAGTGGTCACTGGTATGCGGATTCTGCGTGCTGGCTCTGGTCGAGGCCTACAAGTTCATCTTCTGCGGAGACGCGCAAGCCAATGGTGGCATCAAGAACCTTTGCCACCACCCAAGTGATGACGAATGAGAACACGATGGTGGCACCAAGTGCAACCAACTGATCTTGCAGTAGTTCTGTACCGCCACCGAAGAACACGCCGTCGAATCCGAGTGAGTTGACCTTCACGTCTGCGAAGAAGCCGAGAAGGATTGCACCGAGGATGCCGCCCACGAGGTGGACTGCGATGACATCGAGGCTGTCGTCGAATCCGAACTTTGTCTTGAGTCCGAGAGCGAGATAGCACACCACACCTGCAATGAGTCCGATGATGATGGGGGACATGCCGCCAACAAAACCTGCGCATGGTGTGATGGCAACGAGGCCAGCAACTGCACCAGATGCTGCACCCAGTGTTGTTGCATGTCCGGCCTTCAGCTTTTCAACAACAAGCCAGCCGCACATTGCTGCAGCAGCTGCAAGGTGTGTGTTGACGAGAGCTTGTGCGGCCAGACCATTTGCTGCAAGTGCAGAGCCGGCATTGAAACCAAACCAACCGAACCACAAGATGCCAGTGCCTAACACTGTGAATGGCAAGTTGTGTGGAGGCATTGCCTCACGTGGCCAACCCTTACGATTTCCAAGAACAAGAACAATGGCAAGAGCTGCAACACCAGCGTTCACGTGAATAACTGCACCACCTGCGAAGTCGAGTGCACCCAGTTGGAACAACCAACCGTTCGGGCTGAATACCCAGTGCGCAACGGTGGGGTAGACGATGACGGCCCACACACCGATGAGGATTGCGTATGCAGAGAACTTCAAGCGATCTGCTGTTGCACCTGTTATCAGTGCGGGCGTAATGACGGCGAACATCATCTGGAATGCGAAGAACGCCATGATGGGGATGACGAGACCAAAGTCGCCGGTGTATCCAGGCAACTCGGCGATTGTTGACAAATCCTTCATGAAAGCGAAATCAAAGTTGCCGATGTACTTACCAGTGCCACCGAAGGCGAGGCTGAAGCCAACGACGGCCCACAACACGCTGATGAGACCCATTGCAAAAATGTTTTGCATCAACATGCCAAGAATGTTCTTCGAGCGGACCATGCCGCCATAGAAGAACGCGAGTCCTGGTGTCATGAATGCGACAAGTCCGATGGAAATCAGAACCCACGCTGTGGCTCCGGTATCGATGTCAGCTGCAAAAAGCATGTGTATCCCTTTGTTTGGCTATCAGGTGCACCTAACGGTAAAAGGGGATTGTTTCCAGTGTGTTTCCTGTTGGTGAATGACGGGACAAAGCAAAAGACCCGCGCCTCCCACCGAAGTGATTGACGCGGGTCTTCTGGTTGTGACTATTTAGAGGCGACCAGAGCCGAACTCTGGGTAAGCGACGACGCCCATTTCTGGAATGTCGAGGCCGTTGATCTCGTCCTCTTCAGCAGAGCGGATGCCGCCCTTAGTGACCTTGTTCTGAATCTTGAAGAATCCGTACGCAATCGGGAAGATCACGCCGAGGATGACTGCAACACCGAGAGCTTGTGCTCCGAGTTGACCCCAGTCGCCCTTGATGATTCCTTCAATGCCCTTTGAAGAAGAACCATTCCAACCGGCGCCATAGCTACCGTTTGCGAAGATTCCGACTGCAAGAGTTCCGAAGATGCCATTCACCATGTGCACTGCAATTGCACCTACTGGGTCGTCAATCTTGAACTTACGCTCAACAATGAAGACTGCTTCGATGGCAAGGATTGCGCCGATGACACCGATGACTGCTGCTGCCCATGGCGCGATGAATGCACATGGTGCAGTCACTGCGACGAGACCGGCGAGCATGCCATTGATCATCATGCCTGGATCTGGCTTGCCAGTGCGCTTGGTGATGTAGAACATCGCTGTCAATGCACCGAATGCTGCAGCGATTGCGGTGTTCGTTGCAACAGTTGCGAACTGAACGTCAGTTGCTGCGAAGGTGCTTGCGGCGTTGAAACCAAACCAGCCGAACAACAAGATGAATGTTCCGAGCATGGCCATTGGAATGTGGTGACCAGGAAGAGCCTTTGGCTTACCGTCTGCACCGAACTTGCCAATGCGTGGTCCGAGCACGATTGCTCCTGCGAGAGCGGCAACGCCGCCCACTGCGTGCACAACACCGGAACCAGCGAAGTCAACGTAACCAGCGCCAAGACTCATGGTGTCCCATGTCTTTGACAACCAGCCGCCGCCCCATGTCCATGCTGCGAAGAGTGGGTAGTAGATAGCGCCACAGAAAAGGCCCCAAATGGTGAAGCTGCTCCACTTCCAACGCTCAGCCATTGAGCCTGTTGGAATGGTTGCAACGGTGTCCATGAACGCGACCATGTACAAGAACAATCCGAGGAGTGCTGGTGTGATGGTTCCGGTGGACAATGCCCAGCCGCCCTGGAATAAGAAGATCCAGTTTCCGCTGCCGAGAAGAGGTTCACCCACTGGTTCTGCAAGGCCGATACCAGCAAAGCTGAATCCACCGAATGCAAGTGGGAAGCCCACGAGGAAGAATGCAACAAATCCCAATGCGAAGATTGCGAAGTTGGTGCTGACGACGTGTGCTGCGTGCTTTGCGCGTGTAAAGCCCGTTTCAACAAGCGCGAATCCGGCCTGCATAAAAATAACAAGCATTGCGCCAATGACGACCCACAACAGGTTGAGCTGTGTGCCGAGAATTTCTACTTCAGATTGCATCGCTGCCCTCTTCCTTTGTGCGAATTCGAATGAGACGTGAGATATCGGTGACCCAAATCTTTCCGTCACCGATCTTTCCTGTGGATGCTGACGATGTGATGGCCTCGAGGACCTGGTCAACCTGGGCATCGTCAACGACGAGTTCCATCTTCACCTTTGGCACGAAGTCGATGGCGTACTCACTTCCGCGGTAAGTCTCGGTATGTCCGCCTTGACGGCCGAACCCTTTGACTTCCGAAACGGTCATGCCCTGCACGCCTGCCGACTTCAGCGCGTCTTTCACATCGTCCACCTTGAATGGCTTGACGATTGCCGTGATCAACTTCACTGACTGTCTCCTTCTGTCCATGTCGCTGGTAAGCGACATTCCAACGTTGCTGTTGCAACTGGGAACACCGTACGGAAGAGAGATTTCGCAACTGTCGCCCCAATGTTTCGGGAGTGTGGCGAATTGGTTGTTGTGTAAACGCTGTGTAAACGACTACGAGAGAAGCGCGTTCACGCGACGGAGTGCCTGTTCGCTGATTTTGCGTCCATGTCGAGTGGAGACTTCAAAACGGTCGGCTACTTCACCAGCGTTCGTCGTGATTTTTGCGTGATGAACATTGATATTTGCTCGTGCGAAAGCTGCTGCCACTGCCTGGATGAATCCGGGTTGATCAACACCCCGCACTAAAACAACGCTATGCCATGGGTGCGCTTCGTTATCAAGAGTGAAGTCAATGGAATTTTTTGTTCCTCGGGCAAGACGGCGCGGATTCTCGATGCGCTTACGCAATCGTTGCTCAACTTCAAAAACAAGTTGTGTGGCACTTGGCTTTTGCGGTGAACGCACAGTGAACGAGTCAAGGACTGCTCCATCTGGCCACGTCGCAAGATCGGCATTTACGATTTCTAATCCGCGTTCGGCGAATGTGGCGCAGATGCGTGCAAGTAAACCGCGCATGTCACGTGTTGCAATATCGATTTCCCATTCATCTGAAACAGCAGTGGGGTAAACATTGACTCGAACGGTGCGACTACGTGGCGCAGGTTCAATCAAGGTTGCATGCCTCACAATGGTGTCTGGTTCATGTGCTAGCACGTACACCGCTGCCGCATGTTGAATGCGTTCAATGACCATCGGATCTTCAGTGAGTGCAATGGCATCACGGCGGCGCACGGACTCTAAGGAATTCTCAATTCCCTCAATCAACTCAGGGTGAGCAAGAAGCGCCTGCACGCTTGTGGTGATGTCGATCAAGATGGAGAACTCAAAGTCTTGAAGTCCTCCGCGTGCTTCCGTTAGCAAGCGGCACTTCTCTACCATGAGTGGTGTTCCGAGGAAATCTGCCAATTGAGCTAGAACACGTTGGTTTGGTTCGTACGGATCACTTGCGCATTCAGCGAGCAGTAGCGATGATGCAAGCACAAGAGACTTCACTTCATCGCGAACATGATCGGGAACAACGAGGCGATCAATCATCTGAGCTGCGTTTGTGGCATCAGAGAAATCAGTAACTAATCCAGCGAGCAGAAGGCTTGAATCCTCTGTTGTGATTCGTCCAGCACTCTTGCGTAATGCCTCAACAATCGGCATCTGCACCAGATGCGTGGGGTCAAGTTCTGTTGTTTCGCCACGACGTGCGTTGAGTGCGGCGGCCATCTCTGGCAGTGCACGACCAATCACGTTGGTGATGTCGAGGAAGCGCCAAGAACGTGAATTACCGCGCACCAAAACATCAATCAACATCTGAGTGGTGTCAGATGTCCAGGAAATTTCTGCAAAGCGATTCGCGTGCATCCAATCGAGCAGAGATGCATTCGGTTGTGCGTGCGATGCGTGGAGTGACGCCTCGAGTGCGAGCGGCAACGTCAATGACGCAGGTGGTGTTCCATGCAGTTGCACTTCGCCATCGATGAGGCGAATCCAACCACCCACTGGTTCTTCTGTTACTTCTTCATCAAGTGTGGATTCAAGGGCGGAGCCGCCCGATTCGATTCTCCATCGAAGAAGTGGAGGAGTGATCACTGTTGTCAAGAGAACCATGAGGAGAACAACTGCGTAAAGCTCTTCATCGAAGACGCCTATGGACACGCCAATGGTGGCAAAAATGAGCCCCACCTCACCTCGTGGCACCATGCCAATACCGATCAGCAACTTGTCGGTGTTCGTGCCTAAAGCGCCGATGGCAGCCAACATCTTTCCGGCAATGGCAATGGCGGTGAGGATGCCCGCAACGAGCAAGACATGTCCAGAGAAAAACTTCGTGACGTCGGTGTCGATACCAATCTGCATAAAGAAGACCGGAATGAAGATGCTGCCGAGTACGGAGAAGTCTCGCGCAATGCGATCGTGATGGTCCGTGCGCGCCAGTGCTGTACCGGCAACAAAAGCACCGATGATGGGTGCGAGTTTTGCGCCGCTTGCCGCAGCAGAGAATGCAAAGGTGATGCCAGCAGCAACGACACCGATGGTTGCAGGAGATGCTGCTTTTGCACCGATGAATCGAAGGATGCGTGGTACGAGCAACAATCCGATTGCGCCTGCAATCAGAAGGAAGCCCACGGCTAATCCGATGGTGCTGATGAGGCCGACCGCATCAATAGAACCTTGTTCGACAACACGAGTGACGACAGTGAGGATGATGAGGCCCAGAACATCGTCAGCAACTGCAGCACCTAGAACAATTCGCGCTTCAGTGGATGCGAGTGCTTTGAGGTCACCAAAGACTCGAGCTGTGATGCCGACACTGGTGGCGGCAAGTGCTGCACCAAGGAAGAGTGACGCATTGAGCGACTCACCTAAAGCGGTTCCCGCAAGAACACCGGTGGACATGGGAAGGACGACGCCCAGGATGGCCACGAACATTGATGCCTTGCCCACGCGGCGAAGTTCGTTGAGGTCCATCTCGAGGCCAACTTCAGCAAGAAGGATGATGACTCCGACTTCAGCGAGAACTTTGAGAGCGTCGCTTGGTTCAACAAGGCCCAACATGGACGGGCCGATGATGATGCCCGCAATGATTTCGCCGAGCACTGCGGGGATCTTGATGCGTTCGCAGAGTTCCGCTGCCAATTTGGCGAGAACCAGGACAAGAGCCAGTGAGGTGAAGATTTGACCGAAGTCAAGTGCTCCACCAGCGGCAAGCAACGAAGAAATCATTGAAGAGTGTCTACCTGTTTATTTAAGGAGAGCCCGTGCGGACTCTTCACATTCGGGACTAAGCATCCAGCCACGGCTGCGAACGGTGAGGAGAGAATCCGGGCCAAGAGTGCGACGCAGTGCAACAAGGGAGGCGTCAACGCGTCGGGCCACACTGTTCTCAATTCCGATTTGGCGGGCAATGTAGTTCCGCCCAACGACACGACCACTTGATTCGACAAGGACTTCGAGAACTTTGGTATCTATAGGGGTGAGTGGACTGCTGAGAACAACAGGAATAGAAGGCTCAGCCATGGGTACACCGTACGAAGCCCAGTTTTCGGGTCTGTTCGCCCCCTGTGAACGGTGTGTGAACGGACACAGGTGCAAAATTCGTGGATTCCGGGATTTATCCGACAGAATCGGGACTCATGGAACTCACCTATGCCCCCGAAGACGAACAGTTCCGCGCGGAGATCCGCGCCTGGCTGAAGGACAACCTGCCAAAGGGCTGGTTCGACAAAGACTTCGAAATGACCAACGAAGAACGTAAGAAGTTCAACGATGAATGGCCAAGCAAGTTGTTCTCCGGTGGATGGATCTGTGCAACCTGGCCAAAGGAATACGGCGGCAAGGGTCTCAGCACCATGCAAGGTGTTGTTCTCTCCGAGGAGTTCGCAAACGCAAAGGCTCCAATGCGCGCTGACTTCTTCGGCGACACACTTGTTGGTCCAACACTTCTTCAGTGGGGTACCGAAGAGCAGAAGAAGGAATTCCTTCCTCAAATTCTCAACGGCAGCATGCGCTGGTGCCAAGGTTTCTCCGAGCCAAACTCCGGTTCCGACCTTGCAAGCTTGAAGACAACTGCAGTTCTCGACGGTGACGAATGGGTCATCAATGGTCAGAAGGTCTGGACCACACAGGGTCACCACGCTGACTACTGCTTCCTTCTCACACGTACAGATCCTGATGCGCCAAAGCACAAGGGCATCTCGTACTTGCTCGTACCAATGCGCCAGCCTGGCGTTGAAGTGCGCGGCATTGTGCAGCCCGACGGCACGGCAGAGTTCTGTGAAGTGTTCTTCGACAACGCACGTTGCCCGAAGGACAATGTTGTTGGTGGCGTGAACAACGGTTGGATCGTTACAAACTCCACCCTCGCTTTCGAGCGCGGCATGAGCGCAACCACCGGTTACCGCCGTTTCGAGTCTGAATACAAGGCAATGGTTCGTGGTGCAAAGGAAAATGGCGCCATCAACGATCCAAAGATTCGTCAGCGCCTGATGAACTACTACACCAAGATTCAGATCCTCAAGATCAATGGTCTTCGTTCGCTGTCCACCACTCTCATGGGCAAGAAGGATCCAAGCATGGCTGCACTCGGTGCAACCAACAAGATGTTCTGGACCGAAATGCACAAAGAAGCAATGGAGCTTGCGCTCGACATCTCTGGTGCAAACGCAATGCTTGTTGATTACGCAATGGGTGATGGCAACTGGCCAGGTACCGCACGCGAGAAGCGTCGTGAGGGTTACCCCGTCAGCGGCATGATGTCTGCATTCTTCTTCTCTCGTTCCGAAACCATTTGGGGTGGAACAAGCCAGATCCAGCGCAACATCGTTGGTGAACGCGTGCTTGGTCTTCCAAAGGAACCATCAAGCAAGTAATTGCTGATGACAGCCGAAACCGTCACATTCTCGCGCGGCACTCTTCAAGCGCCGTTCGGGATGTTGACGGTGGTGGCGTCAGAGCGTGGTGTTCGTTACATCACGTTTGAAGAAGATGCGCATCCGAAGTCGTATGTCGGCATGCATGTTGTTGACGATGTATCGCACCCCGTCGTTGTTGAAACATTGAAGCAATTACGTGAGTACCTCGAAGGTTCACGAACTGCTTTCGATGTACCGCTTGATCTTGTGGGCACTGAATTCCAGGTAGAAGCGTGGAATGCGTTAGCCAAGATTCCGTATGCCGGAACAGTCTCCTATGCGCAACAGGCAGCATCCATTGGTCGTCCAAAGGCCACGCGAGCAATTGGCTCTGCAAATGGTCGAAACCCTGTGGTGATTGTGTTGCCGTGCCACCGTGTTGTGGGTGCTGATGGTTCGCTCACCGGTTTCGGTGGCGGGTTACACGTGAAGTTGTGGTTGCTCGATCTTGAAAAGCAAGTGTCCGCACAGTCCAAGTGACTGATTGCGTAAGGTTGCAGACATGACACTTGCATCACGCATCCTTGCGGTTCTCCTCATCGCGGTCTGTCTTGGCTCTGGAGTGATGGACTTTCTGAAGCCAGCAAAACTGGTGGAAGGCATGAACAAGTTGCGCATTCCTACCAATGCGCTTCCGGTGCTCGGCGGCATCAAGATTGCAGCAGCTATTGGACTCATTGTCGGCTTCGGAAACATTCGCTTGGCAGAAGTCACGGGCGCGTGTTTGTGTGCGTATTTCGCAATTGCAACAACAACGCACACTCGCGTGAAAGACAGCATTCGCGATACTGCCCCCGCATTTGTATTGCTCGTGATGTCAATGTTGTTTGTGTTGACAACGTTTGCGCGTTAACTCGCGACACGCAATACTTCGGGTTTAGCCGCGCAGCTTTTCCCATTCGGAATCATCAAGACCAAGCTTCTTGAATCGCTTTGAGATCCACAATGGAACCTCGATAGGCAGTCCTTGTTCAATTTCGGCGACCATCTGGCCGTTCTCGTCCCACATGTGGCACGTATTGAGATTCATCGCATAACCGCGACGACGGTCTTCTTTGGTCATTGCTGCACGTTGTTCTGAGGAAACACTGGGAGATCCAATACGCATTGACCAAATGCTCTGAATGGCAACAGGTGCCATCGCAGTCAACATCGAACCGATGTGCGTGCAACCACGTGGTCCGCCAAAGAGTTCTTTAACTTTTGAGTTGAAACCACGTGCGATGGAGAGGCCCACCAACTTCTCATATGCGGGAACAATGTCAGTGCAGTGTGTGTGAGGGCGTTCATGGAACTCGACATTCGCGCCAACGATTTCGAGGGAGGGGAATGCGACTTCAAGGTCAACGATCATGTGATGTACCCACAATGGTTCAGGGTCGTCCTTGACATAGAGACCAGCTGGCTTCTCGTCGAAGATCACGCCGCGCATGAGGAACTTGTCTTCACTCAGTTTGTAGGTGCGGATTTCATACCGGCGAGTGTGAATCAGCTTTCCGCCTTGCGGTGGTGCGGGGAAATAATCGTTCGTAGACACAGGAAACACTGTGTCAGAGATGCATGTGGTCAGGCGAACTGTGAGCAACCCATGGCAGAATTAACCCGTGACTTCGCTAAAAGAGACCATCAAGACCGACATGACCGCAGCATTGAAGGCGGGCGACGACTTGAAGAAGTCGACACTACGCATGGCGTTGTCGGCGATTACGAATGCAGAGGTCGCAGGTAGCCAAGCAGTCGAGCTCACCGATGACCAAGTCATCAAAGTGTTGCAGGCAGAAGCGAAGAAGCGTCTTGAGTCTGCAGAGGTATACGAACAGAACGGTCGTGCCGATGCCGCTGCAAAAGAAAAGGCCGAAGCAGAAGTTCTCTCTGCATACCTTCCTGCTGCAATGTCCGATGAAGAGTTGGGTGCGATTGTCGCCGCTGAAGTTGCTACCGCCGCTGCTGCTGGAAATACAGGGATGAAGGCAATGGGCGCAGTGGTGAAGGCTGTTCGCGAACGTGCAGGTTCTTCGGCTGATGGTTCAAAAATTGCGGACCTTGTGAAAGTTGCGCTTGCCTGATGTCTGATCCAGCACCAGAACTTGTTTCGCTCTCTCCCACGATGAAGCGGTTGGCGGATTCCTTGCGCCGCACATTGAAGGCGATCTATCACGTGCATCCTGCACACGAAGATGAACAGATGGCAGCAACTGCTGAGTCTCTCGAGGAACAGATTTCTGATGCGGGAACGATGGGTCTTGGTCAACCATCGGATGTTCGCTACACACGCAGCCCGTTGTCGGGCGCTTTCAATCCGATTGCTGCACCGGTGACGTACGAGTATGGCGAGAAGAACATCACTGCAAAGGTTCGCTATAACGAGAGTTATCAAGGCCCTCCAGCATGTGTGCATGGGGGAATTGTGGCTGCGTTGCTCGACGATGCATTGGGCCGCACCCGTCATCTCACGGGCCGTCACTGCGTCACCGGTGGATTAAACATCACCTACAAGCGCCCCACGCCTATCAATGCGGACCTCACCGTGGAAGCCCGCATTGAGTCAATTCACGAGCGCAAGTTCATCGTGACGGGGGAGATCTATCACGAGGGTCAAGTCACTGCGTCGGCGGAGGCCGTCTTCGTCTTCCTTGCTGACGAAAAATTCAATGCACTCGTTTCTGGTGCACGTGACGCCTCCCGTTCGTAGCACACTGTGTGAAAGCCCGTTCTGGGCAAGAGGGGGACACCATGTCTGATGAACTGATTCTTGATTCGCTCCGTCGCCGATTCCGCGCGTTGTTCTCGTTGTATGAAGACGCCACGGCAACAATGACGCTGGAGCAGGTCAACCATCGCGAGAAAGATCTCGTGATGCCGATCGCTTTTTCTTTGTTCCATTGGGTGAACATGATCGACGCTTCAATGATGATGTTGACGGGCGAACCGTTCATCTGCAACGAAGAGATTCTTGCGTCTATCAATCTTGAAATTCCAGATCACGGCAAGCACAGGACTGTCGAAGAAATGCATTTGCAGCAGATCGGCAACTACGAAGCCTTCATTGATTACATGAACCAGGTTTTCGCCCGTATTGAGAAGTATCTGGCCGAATTGAAGCCTGAAGAACTCACACGTCTGGTCATTCCACGCCCGTTTGGTCCGCAAGTTGCAAATACGTTCTCGGCTCGAGTTGCGGGACCCGAAGGCATCACAGTTCTTGATGGCATCGAATGCTGGCTATATCAACACGGCATGCGCCACATGGGCGAGATCGAACTGTCTCGTGCGTTTGTCGGCTTACAGGGTATGACCAGCTGAGAAAAGTGGCGTCGTAAAGACAGTGGCGCCCACGGCAGGAATTGAACCTGCGACCCCTTGCTCCGGAGGCAAGTGCTCTATCCGCTGAGCTACGTGAGCGTGACGTGAAGGACACGCGTTGCCCTCAGTCTACGGCTCCTGAAATTGGAACCTGTTCAGCGCCCGCGGACGGGGCAGAATAGGGAACCCATGGCTGATCCAATTGTCTCCGTCTCTCGTCGCTTGGCAGACGCCTTCTCGGCCGTCGCCGGTGCGCCTGTGGACCCTGTGGTGCGCCCGAGTGACCGTGCTGATGCCCAGGCAAATGGTGCTTTGGCAATCGCGAAGTCAATGGGTGCACAGCCTCGTGAGGTTGCGCAGAAGGCCCTCGATGCTGCAGGTGATTTGTCCGACATGTTGCAGTCCACGGAAATTGCCGGACCTGGTTTCATCAACTTGGTGTTCTCTGATGAGTACATCGCGCAACAACTCACGCTTGCAATGTCGGACGCCACTTTGGGTGTTCACGTGTCGTCCGACCCACACACAGTGGTTGTTGATTACTCTGCACCGAACGTTGCAAAAGAGATGCATGTTGGGCACCTGCGTTCCACTGTGATTGGTGATGCATTAGTGCGAGTACTTGATTTCGTCGGACACAACGTGGTGCGCGAAAACCACATCGGCGACTGGGGCACTCCATTCGGCATGTTGATTGAACACCTCATTGACTTGGGTGAGGAAAATGCCGCACACGAACTTGGCGTGGGTGACCTCGACGGTTTTTACAAGCAAGCACGTGGCAAGTTTGAAGCATCAGATGAATTCAAGACTCGTGCACGTCAACGAGTGGTGATGCTGCAGAGCGGCGATGAAGACACCATGCGCCTGTGGCACACATTGGTGAAGGAAAGCACTCGTTACTTCAACAAGGTGTACACGCAGCTTGATGTGTTGCTTACCGACGACGACCTCATGGGGGAGAGCGCGTACAACCCGCTGCTCTCTGTTGCTGTTGATCGTTTGCGTGACGCAGGATTGTTGGTGGAAAGCGACGGCGCTGAAGTTGTCTTCCCTGAAGGTTTCACGAATCGTGAAAACGAACCACTTCCGTTGATTATTCGCAAGGGTGACGGTGGCTATAACTACGCGACGTCCGACCTTGGTTGTGTGATTGATCGTGTCGAACGTGTTGGGGCTCGCACTGTGCTCTATGTGGTGGGTGCTCCGCAGGCGCAGCACTTACAGATGGTGGAAGCAGTTGCCCGCATGGCCGGATGGATGCCTGAGGGTTATGTGATGAACCATGTGTCATTCGGCAGTGTTCTTGGTGAAGATCGCAAGATTCTGAAGAGTCGTGCAGGCGAAACGGTGAAGCTTGCGGCATTGCTTGATGAAGCAGTGGTGCGTGCTGAAGCAGCGGTTGCCGAGAAGAACCCAGACATGTCTGAAGCGGATCGTTCGTCGGTTGCCAACATGATTGGTATCGGAGCAGTGAAGTATTCCGACCTCAGCACCGACCGTGTGAAGGACTACATCTTTGATTGGGAACGCATGCTGTCGTTCGAAGGCAACACAGCGCCTTATCTGCAATACGCCCATGCTCGTATTTGCAGCATCTTCCGTCGTGCGGACGTTTCGCGTACTTCTGTGCGTGGCGTGACTCCGTCACTTGCGCAGCCACAAGAGCGCGCCCTTGCATTGCGCATCCTGCGTTTCGACTCTGCAGTGTGGGAGATGATTGACACTCTTAGCCCTCACAAGTTGTGCACGTATCTTTTTGATCTCGCGACCGACTTCACCGCCTTCTACGAGCATTGCCCCGTGTTGAAGACAGGTCATGAGGCGACTCGTGAGTCTCGATTGGCTTTGTGTGATGCAACAGCACGTGTGATGGAACAAGGCCTTGCTTTGCTGGGCATTCGCGCACCGGAGCAGATGTGACCGCCATTGAAATGCGTTTGTTGCCTCGTACGGCATCAGTGGATTCCTCTGGTGCGTTGTCAATTGGTGGAGTAGCGGTTGCAGATATCGCTGCGCAGTTCGGCACACCCTCGTTCATCTACGACGAGCAACACTTGCGCGAAACATGTCGCGAGGCCGTTGCTGCATTCGGCGCTGACCGTGTGATCTATGCAACCAAAGCGTTCATCAACACGGCCATGGTGAAGTTGGCACATGAAGAGGGCTTGTTGCTCGACGTGGCAACTGGTGGCGAGCTTTTTGTTGCACTCAACGCCGGTGTGCCTGCGAATCGATGTGTATTGCACGGCAACAACAAGTCTGTTGAAGAACTTCGCACTGCGATGGAAGCCGGTCTGCGCCACATAGTCGTCGACAGTTTTGACGAAATCGAGCGTATTGAGCGTTTGCACGCCGAAGGACTTTCTGCTCCGCGAGTGCAGTTGCGTATCACCCCAGGTCTGCATGTAGAAACGCATGACTATGTGTCCACTGGTCAAGATGATTCCAAGTTTGGTTTCAATCTCAACAACGGTGACGCGCATCGCGCAGTGAAACGTGCACGCGCATCAAGCGCAATGGACCTCGTCGGTATTCACTGTCACATCGGCTCCAATGTGGTCACTGTCGCAAACTTTGAAGACGCATGGCGAGTAATGGTGGACCTCTTCACTCCGTTGTCTCTTTCTGAAATCACTTTGGGTGGCGGTTTGGGTGTTGCATACACAGCGACAGATGTTGCGCCAACGATGCAGGAGTGGGCGGATGTGTTGAAGCGTGCAACCACCGCATTGCCCGCAGGAACGGCTGTGTACGTTGAACCTGGCCGAAGCATTGTTGCCGCGGCTGCAATCAGCTTGTACTCCGTTGGCACAGTGAAGCCCATTGAAGGTATTCGTACCTATGTTGCGGTCGACGGCGGCATGAGTGATAACCCGCGTCCCATGATGTACGGCAGTGAGTACGAAGCATTTGACCCACAACGAATGACAGCACCGCGAAACAATCGCGCTCGCATCGTGGGCAAGCACTGCGAGAGCGGCGACATTCTCATCTTCGATGCACCAATTGCTGCAGACGTGAAAGTCGGAGACCTTTTGGCATTGCCTGTCACGGGTGCCTATGGCTATTCGATGGCCAGCAACTACAACAAGGTGCCGCGCCCTGCTGTTGTGTTCGTGGCTAATGGAGTCGCACGACTCGTCACCCGCCGCGAGACCTTCGAAGATCTCGTTCGTCTCGACGTCTGAACCCACATTGATCTAACTCCGACTCACCCCCGTTTTACCTTGGAGGTGAACAAGGGAGCGGAAATGCGCGACATGATTGAATGCCCAGAATGTGGTGGACCCATCGTGAATGGTGGGGGAGACGACATCCGTTGTACGCAGTGCGGTCTGACCTGGGATGAGTTCGTGGATGTAGCCGACGACCTTGAGTTGTTGAACGGAGATGACATCCTTCTGGACGACGAATTGGTCGATGGTGAAGCAGAGGGCTACGACTCGGCTGATTGGTAACCCTGGTAAGGGAATAAACCCCTTTCGTTATCCACAGGGGTAGCCCTAGGCTTGTATCCCTATGGCACAAGCCCCTCAGTCACCCTCCGTCGTGCGCATCGGCCTTCTTGGCTGTGGCAATGTCGGCGCCGCACTCGTCCAGTTGGTCGAGCGTCAGGCCGATGTCATCGAGGCACGTACCGGGGTGCGTTTGCAGATTTCTCGGGTGGCCGTGCGTAACGTCAGCCGTGACCGCGAAGTGCAGTTGCCCGAAGGCGTGCTCACGCGTGATGCACATGCCGTGGTGAATGACCCGACAGTCGACATCATCGTCGAAGTGATGGGTGGCATTGAGCCAGCTCGTGAGCTCATCGCTACCGCTCTCTCGCATGGCAAGCCCGTAATTACAGCGAACAAAGAACTTCTTGCCAACGTGGGCCATGAACTGTGGGCGCAGTCTGATGCCGCTGGCGTTGACTTGTTGTTTGAAGCAGCAGTTGCCGGCGGTATCCCTCTTATTCGCGCCCTGCGTGAGTCACTTCGCGGTGAACCTGTCACTCGTGTGATGGGCATTGTGAATGGCACGACCAACTTCATCCTTACGAAGATGACAGATGAGGGTGCTGACTATTCAGCAGCTCTCAGCGAAGCTCAGCGTCTTGGTTTTGCAGAACGCGACCCGACTGCCGATGTTGAAGGTTTCGATGCTGGAGCGAAAGCCGCCATCATCGCAAGCATTGCATTTGGCGCACGTGTTGTTGCGGGCGATGTGTATCACGAAGGAATTAGCGGTGTGACTGCGGCAGATATTGCCATCGCACGTCGTCTCGGATACGTGGTCAAGCTTCTTGCTATCGCAGAAAAGATTGATGACACCGACACGATTGCGGTTCGCGTTCACCCAGCGATGGTCCCCACAGATCATCCGTTGGCAAGTGTGCGCGATTCATACAACGCTGTCTTTGTTGAAGGCGACGCTGTTGGACAACTCATGTTCTACGGTCGCGGTGCAGGTGGATTCCCCACAGCATCGGCCGTTTTGGGAGATGTCATAGACGCTGCCGTCAACTTGCAGAAGAAAACTTTCGGAATGCTTGGTTCGTTCAAGCGAGTCCCTGTGATGCCGATTGATGAAACCTCTTCTCAGTACCTCATTGGCCTCGATGTGGAAGACAAGCCAGGTGTGTTGCATGCAATCACCGGCGTCTTCGCCAGCCATGGGGTCAGTATTCGTGCAGCGGAGCAAGAGGGCATGGGCGACGATGCTCGCCTCGTATTCATCACGCACCGTGCACGTGAAGCCGATGTACAGGCGTGTGTCAGCGAATTCCGCAAGTCGCCTGCTGTGCGACGTGCCTCTGGCCTGATTCGCGTTATTGGCGAATAAACACATGCAGTACGTCTCCACGCGTGGCTCTGCGCCAGTTCTTGGTTTTGCTGATGTGGTGTTAGCTGGACTTGCGACCGATGGTGGTTTGTATGTGCCGCAGTCGTGGCCGTCACTTCCTGCCGATACATCTGGAACATACGCAGAACTTGCTGCAGCAGTGTTTGCCCCGTATCTCGGTGGCGACATCAGTAACGAAACCATGTTGCGTCTGACGCGTGATGCATATGCAACATTCCGCCACCCCGATGTGGTGCCGATTGTTGACTTGCAGCCAGGTCACAAACTGATGGAGCTGTTCCATGGCCCGACGCTTGCCTTCAAAGACGTCGCACTGCAGTTATTGGGTCGCATCTTTGATCACATCCTTACGGAACGTCATGAGAAGGTGACGATTGTTGGGGCTACGAGTGGTGACACCGGGAGTGCAGCAATTGATGGTGTGAAGAATTGCGCGAATGTTGACATCGTCATCTTGTATCCAAAGGGTCGCGTCAGTGATGTGCAGCGCCGTCAAATGACGACGATTGATTCGGCAAATGTGCGCACCGTTGCAATTGACGGAACATTTGATGATTGCCAGGACCTTGTGAAGGCCATGTTCAACGATGCTCCGTTCCGGGAGAAGCACAATCTCTCCGCGGTGAACAGCATCAACTGGGCGCGCGTGATGGCTCAGGTGGTGTACTACGTGGAAGCAACGCGTCGCCTGGCTGGTCCGATTGACATCACTGTGCCAACGGGCAACTTCGGCAATGTTCTGAGTGGTTGGATAGCAAAGCAGATGGGCGCACCGATTCGTCGCCTTGTTGTTGCATCAAACGAGAACGACATCCTCACTCGATTCTTTGAATCGCAGAACATGAATGTCACGGGTGTTCATCCAACCTTGAGCCCCAGCATGGACATTCAAGTCTCTTCAAACTTCGAACGATTGTTGTTTGAGATGAATGGTCGCGATGGTGGAATGACCGCGGCTCAGCTGCAGCGTTTCCGTGATCGAGGACTGCTGAATGTGGAACAAGATCAGTATGAGCAGTGGATTGCCCCGACCTTCCGTGCTGCTCGTGCAAATGACCATGACACGTTGTCAACAATTCGGTCGGTCTATGAAGAGACCGGGATGCTCATTGATCCGCACACTGCTGTGGGCGTGAAAGCTGCTCGTGAGCAGGCTGAAGATGGCGTAACGATGTTGACTCTTGCAACAGCGCATCCGGCGAAGTTCCCCGATGCGGTCGAGCGTGCAACAGGGATTCGCCCTGAGTTGCCAGAGCATCTTGCTGACTTGTTCAGTAAGCCAGAACGCACCAACGATTTGCCCAATGATTTGGCTGCCGTTGAAGCGTTCGTTGCGAATCGCTAGTTCAGATACCCGAGGACTTCCAGCTGAAGTTTTTCCTCGTCCGTGAGATTTAGTGGTGGTACGTATTCCCACCCGCAGTTGGCACAACCCCATGTGGGGTCGTTGAAGGAGACACAACAACCTCCCAGAAGGACTTTCCCCTGTTTGGCATCTTCAAAGAGTTCTTCATCTGGCATACCGAAGATGATGCGTACCAGCTTCGTGCTGCATTCAGGACATTTACGCGGTGTACCCATGATCAGTAGTTCCCCGAGAACACTGCGTAGCGGACTTCTTTTGAGATGCCGATGAAGTAACTCATCATGTTGTGGAAATCTTCACTGGCCAACTGTGCTTTTGTAAAGCGACGGCAGACCCAGACCATTCCTTCGAGATCATCGATTATGTCAATCTCGATGAAATGATTGTCAGAGATGATTTGCACTGGTTCGACGAATTGTTGCAGTGATTCGTTTGAATACGGTGCGCCGTGGACGGCGAGGGCTGCAATTTCAACAACGCAGTCGTCGTATTCCTCTTCGTCAGAGACGTATTCGTAATAGGCATCTTTGTAACAGGTGGGGAAACCAATGAAGTATTGAATTCCGTCGAGCCGAACTTCATGAAGTTCATCAACGCCCAACCTCTCTTCGTCGTGTTCGCCGCCTTCGAGAACGAACCAATCAAGAACTTGGACGTACTCCTGGACCGGAAACTGGACATCGTTCTCGGGTAGTTCTGGAATCTCGAAGTTGAAATGGCACATGTGTATTTGGTTCTCCCTTATTTTTCGTTGTAGCTGAACATTGTTTTGACTGCATTTGCGAAACGTTCTTGTAAGCGCAAAACCAGCGGGTCTTTGCAGTCCTTTAGAGCAACGGCGAATGCTTCGACGAGGCCCTCGTACCACTGTTGTTGCAATTCGTATCCGGTATTAAAACTCTCGCGGAACTTCTTCCGGCCCTCGTCGTCGCTCTTCGCTAGATCAAGCGCGGTCTTTTCGCCATTGTTCACTTTGTCGGAGAGCGCAACCAGAACAGAAGGGTCGTTGTGATCCTTCATCTTCAGTCGATTGAGATATCCCTCTTTACGGTGCCACCATTCCTTCTCGTAAGCAGATTGGGCAGCTGCTTTCTTAGTTTCGTCGTTCTGGTCTTCGTCAGAGAGTTTGCGCTTGGCTTTCTCCACGGCCTTCTCTGCGTACGTTGCATCGGTGCATGCTTGGACAATCTTGCGAACATTGTGACCGAACTCGCGTTCAAGTTCCTCGTACGTCATTGGCGAGTCTTCGATGATGTCGTGGAGGAGAGCTGCGATGGCCTGGTCCTGTGTGCCGTTGTGTTCGATCACCAGACTGGCAACACCCATGAGGTGTCCGATGTACGGCTCTCGGTTGATCTTGCGAGCATCGTTTCCGTGTGCCAAACAGGCGGCCTCGAAAGCCTTGAGGAAAGCGGGACTCGGTACCCAACGTGGGTCTGCGGCCATGGTGGCTCCTTTCAATGCGGGGAAAGAGGAGCGGGTCGCTTGGCTTTCCCTACATCTTCAAAGTACCGCATGGGTGTGTCCGGGATTCCGAACAACTCTGATGGAGAAGAATTGAAAGAGCGTTGTGTAATGAGCGCTAGTTGGCGTTGACGCCGCAGTTCTTTGTCATGAACTTTTGAAAGCGAGCTGACGCTTCAATGATTGATTCATCACTTGTAATTTTCGTCAATGACTCTCGCACCTCGGCATCAGTTGCCATGCCCGTGAGGTCGTAGCCATTGGCCGAGAAGATCTTGTTCATCGCGACAATGCCGCCGATCATCTTTTTCACATCTGCATCTACTTCTTCAGGTGCATTGTCCGCCATCTTTTGAGAGAGTGCAGTCACCTTCGTCCACACGTCTTTCATGACCTTTGGGTCGGTGATTGCGGCAGGGTCTTCGCCATGAGGACCAGCGCTCGCAGTCTCGAGATCTTTCGCCATTGCGCAGAACTCGGCGTAATCCTCATTGACACCGCTGCTATTTGATGAACCGCATGCGGTGAGAACGAGTGCGCCTGCGAAGGCAGCCGCAATCAGGCGCTTCACTTCATGCCCAAGAACTTGCCCAACTTGGCACGGCGACCCGAGCGTGTCAGTGGGATGCCAGTTGCACGAGAAACCTTGCGCTTCGCTGCGGTAATTCCGAGTGCGCGCTTCCAAGAAAATGTGAGTCCGGGACCTAACTTCATGCCTTCGACCGTATCAGTTGAGGCTTCGAAGGGGGCTTCGGAAATGGGCTTCGTCTAAACGTAAATAGCGGACTTACAATTCCGTCAATAGCGATGGGGGCATCAATGACACACGTGTATCGCGCGGTCTGGACGGACAATTCACTCAGTCTGATTGACGAATTGCCACGTGAATTCAGCGAGTGGTTGTCCTCTCGCGGGACCCCTCTAAAGATCGAAAAAGATGCCGTTGTCGTTGAAGGCATTCGTACGGCAACGTGGTCAACCTTTGAGAATTCACTTGGTAGGGCAGTGCAACTCAACTTGGTGGAAGAACACGAGGGAACGTGGATTACTTCCATTACAGCGATCTGGACTCCAGAAGAAAATGTTTTGTGGGCAGATGTGTTGACGGAACTTCCGCACAATCAAGTGGGAATTGTGAACGCCCCTCGTGTGATTCGCAATCTTTTGCTTGGCGGTGGAGAACCACAAATCGGCCGCGACAGTATCGAGGTGCAACCACGCGAAGTGGATGATCAGAATGCGCTCGATGAATTGATGGAAGGTTTGAACGATGACCAACGTTCCATTCCGTACCTTCTCATGCGTGTTGGTAAAGGCACGGAACGCAAATTGTCAATACAACGTGCAACTCGTGCAAGCGAAACGTTGGCTGGTCTTGCCCAGGTGTTCGCTGTTGATGAGAAGTCGATCAAGTACCTCAATGGAGTTCTTGCTCCATCGCACCGCTTAGAAGAAGTAGGCGCGCGCCTCATGATGCCTGGTGCAATCGCCGCGCCACAGGACGAACGTCTGACATATTTCGTTTCTTCTATCGATCTTGATGACAATCAAAAGACTCTTGGTCGAATGATGTTGCGCCGTATTGGCATGACATCGCAGTGGCCATCTGTGCCTGTCACATGGGCGATGTTGAAGCGCGAGTGTGACCAAAAGAGAATTGAATTACTTCAAGATGCAAAGTCGCGTGGAGCGTCCATTGATACGGGGGCAATCGTTCGACCACTTGACCCCAGTGAGAACGCAGCGGAAATCCAGCGACTACGTGACCAGATTGATTATTTGCAGGAAGAAGTTCTTGTGGCAGCGATTGCTGCGGAGGAAGAAGCCGCAAAGGCCGAGAACTACCTCAACTCATTGGTGGGGCGACTGACATCGGGTGAGACTCCCATCCATCTTCGAATGAAGCGACAGAGCATCTTGGGAACGATTGCCGAAGCGAGGAACCAAGTGATGCACGTTGTCATTCCGGAAAGCGCAGAGCGTTCCATTGAAGTACTGGATGGTTCGGCAAGTTCGGAAACGTGGGCTGGCGACATCAGTCAATTGTTCGGCGCAATGGAGTCATATGCAATTGCTGTTTCGAGGAAGAAATTTAATGGCGACTTTTTGAAGTGGTGTGATGATGGTGGTGGTTACTTCGCAAACAAGATTGCAATGAAGGAATCCGAGCCAACAATGAAAGATCCAAAGTTGAAGGCGATGAGAGTCTTCAACGTCTCAACAGATCTTGACGTCACTGGAATGAAACTGATGGTGGCGCATGCAAAAATTCAGATGCGTGGCGGTGGCCAGATTCCTCGTGTGTACTTCTATGACGACACCAAAGGGGCAACGAAGAAAATGCACATCGGCTTTATCGGACCGCATTTCCTCGTACCTTCCTCGTCTTTCTGACGGTTGCCGTTGGGCGTTTCCGCCGCTCGGATTCTCCGGTCGTTGTCGTCGAGGGCGATTGGGGCTAGGGTGAGGGTCGCTCGGATATCCGAGTTCTCCCCGCCCTCGCAGAGGGGGGTCGAGATTCCCCAGTGCGTGGAACGCCTCGGTGTTTGCACGTCAACCCTTCATCGGCCCTCATAACGGTCGTAGGAAAGCAGGAAATCATGGCTGCTGAAGCCCTTGAGAAGTCCGCCCTTGAATCCAAGGACAAAGAACAATTGACAGCGATTGCTGAAGCATTGGGCGTGAAAGCACCAGCCCGTGCGACAAAGGCAATCCTCGTCGAGAAGATTCTCGAAAAGACCGGCGCCTCCGCTGCCCCGGCGAAGAAAGCTGCTAAGGCTGAAAAGCCCGCACGCGAAGAAGTGGCCGACGATGCAGCCGATGACGCCGATGAGCGTCCTGCACGCGGCGACCGTGGCGGCCGCAACAATCGCAATGACCGCGGAGATCGTGCAGAGCGCGGCAATCGGGAAGAGAAGCCTGCGAAGGAGTCTTCCGAGCCTGTCGTATATGTCGGTGCCGATGGTGAGCCACTTGCAGAGTGGGAGATCGAACTTGCACAGCATGAAGGTCGCATGGGCGAGTTGAAGCAGCAAGGTGGTGGACGTCAGGATCGTGGCGATCGTCAGGATCGCGGTGACCGCGGACCACGTCAGAACAACCAGCAACGTCAACAAGGCCAGGGTCAAAACCAAAACCAAAACCGTCAGCAGAACCAAGGTCAAGGTGGCGATTGGGAAGAGCGTGGTGGACGCAATAGTCGCCGTCGCCGTCGCGGACGTAATGGTCGCGATGAAGGCCCACAGGGTGATGATCGCTACGACACCGGTGAGCAGAATGAAAACGTCAGCACTGATCCAGTCAAGGTGGAGGGTTACCTCGATCTTCGCGATGAGGGCTACGGCTTCCTGCGAATTGGTGGCTATCAGCCAACACGTGAAGATGCATACATTCCTGTGAAACTCACACGTCAGTTCGGACTGCGTAAGGGTGACCATGTCACCGGTATGTCACGTCCTGCAGGTCGTAACGAGAAGAACCCAGCAATGTTGGAGATTCACTCCGTCAATGGTCAAGATCCAGAAAAGGCACGTCAGCGCCCTCGTTTCGAAGATCTCACGCCGTTGTTCCCTGATTCCAAGTTGCGTATGGAAGATCCTCGCGATCCAACAAACATGACTGCACGCATCATCGACCTCATCGCACCAATTGGTAAAGGTCAGCGCGGACTCATCGTGTCGCCTCCAAAGGCCGGTAAGACAACTGTGATGAAGACAATCGCTGCGTCGATTGAAAAGAACAACCCAGAGGTCAAGCTCATTGTTCTTCTCATTGACGAGCGTCCTGAAGAAGTGACCGACATGCGTCGCACTGTGAAGGGCGAAGTCATCGCATCAACTTTTGACCGTCCAAGTGATGAGCACACGCACATCGCTGAGATGACAATTGAAAAGGCGAAGCGCATGGTGGAGATGGGTGAAGACGTTGTCATCATCCTCGACGGCATCACACGTTTGTCTCGTGCATACAACTTGTCTGCACCTGCAAGCGGCCGCATCATGTCCGGTGGTATCGACGCTGGTGCGTTGTACCCGCCGAAGAAGTTCTTCGGTTCCGCTCGCAACATTGAAGAGGGTGGATCACTCACCATCTTGGCAACCGCTCTCGTTGAGACGAACAGCCGTATGGACGAAGCCATCTTTGAAGAGTTCAAGGGCACGGGCAACATGGAATTGCGCCTCGACCGTCGCATCGCCGAGCGCCGCGTCTTCCCAGCCATCGACGTGGATGCCTCCAGCACCCGCCACGAGGAACTCCTTTTCGAGCGCAAGCAACTGCAGTTGGTCTGGAAGCTCCGCCGCGTCCTTTCAGGCCTTGCCCAGGACGGAAACCCCGCTCCAGGCTTGGAAATGCTGATGGACCGCCTGAAAACCTTTAGTACCAACGACGAATTCTTGGCTGAGATCGCCAAGACGCCCGGCGCGTAGTGCCGATACACTCAAAAGTCCGTTTCGAGGAGATGCCAGAGACATGAAGATTGATACCCACCCCGAGTACAACGAAGTCAACGTGAAGTGTTCATGTGGAAACACATTCACCACACGCAGCGTCAAGGGTCAGCCCATCTCGCTCGAACTGTGCAACGAGTGCCACCCGTTCTACACCGGCAAGCAGAAGCTTGTTGACACTGGTGGACGCGTGGAGCGCTTCAACAAGCGTTACGGCCAGCGCGCCAACGCACCTGCACGCCCAGAGTGATTCCGTGTGGCGCTTTGCGTCACGCCTCACATCTAGCCATCACACACGCGTATGAATGACGCCGATCTCAAGCGACGCTCTCGTCTTCTCTCTTTAAAGTTACGCGCCCTCGTGCGTGATCACTTAGGTCTTGCATCCGACCCAGAGGGAACTCCAGAAGTTTTTGGTCTTGGCGCGGCATTCGTGACAAGTGATGCAACGTGGGTTCTCATCGACGGAGAATCCTCTCGCGCACTTGGTCCAGTACTTGCGTGGACCTCACGGTTCGAAAAGCCAGTCCACCTTCTTGTGGAACGTGACTCAGGCATCATCGCGCGCCGCGCACAGTTCTTCACCTCTTCCATCACCGTGTGGCACGTAGATGATCGTTCACTTCTTCCTGCAGTGGCCGAGCCTCATCTGCCAGTTGTCGAAGCGAAACCTGAACATATGGCAATGATGGATCTCATCGCCTCATCTGGTGCTGATGCATTGATTGAACACGGCATCGTGGTCGGTGAAGTACGCGGTCTTGAGATGTGTCGTGTCGTCGATGACAACACGACAGGTGAATCGCGCCTTGAAGTGGGCATGGGTGTGAACGATCGCGAAGCATTTGCAATGGTGCATGGCGAACTTCCAAAAGAAGAAGCGCTACGCAACGTCATTGAAGCGGTTGCTGTTCATCGTGAACCAGACGCGATGGTGCATCCGTTCAACCAGTTCGGTGCAGAACGGATGCATCGTTGGCGCGCACTGAACGATCCAGCATCTATCGGATTTGCGAATTTGTCGCCGGCAGATCCACCCGTGCGCCGAACGAATCTCAAAGATGCAGTGCCATGCGTTGCTTTGGGTGCAACGCTTGCAGGCGAAGCATCAGTTGCTGTTTTTGTTCAAGGCATTGACCTTGATGTCGTACCGTTTGCGGTCGATGCAGCGTCTCGATGCGGTGTTCATCGTGCTGTGGTGGTAGCTCGTGCCAAGGACATCACGCCATCCATGCAAAAGATGGCCGAGCGGGCATCTATTCCCGTGTCTTTTCAGTATCTCAACATCTGAGTTCTCGTTCGCCTACTTTGTTCGGGCTATGAATCGTCGTCTTGTTTCCGTGGTGTGTGCGGTGGGCATCACGTTGTCGGCCTGCACGATGGGCACGGGGAATTCAGCGAATACCGTTGCAACGACAACTGATCCTCCAGCAACATCAACATCGGTTCCTTGGGCTGCCGGCACAGCAACGAAGGCATGGAACAAGTTTGTGAAGTCGTTCGATGTTGTTGATGTCTCGCAAGTGTCAAAAGGCGAGTGCGGTGTCCGAGCCATGTTGATCACTGAAGGAAGTCTCACGTTCTATTGGTGGGATGGTGTGCGGTGGAATGACGATTCAACTCAATTGGCTGGGGGCAAAGGGACCATGCCCGTGAAGGTGTATTCGCATGACTTCACGAATGACGGAGCAATTGACTATTTCGTGACTTATGAAGACGAGAAAGCAAAGGGTGGTCCGACGTACGGAGGATTCTTTGCATATCCATGGAGCGGCGATTCACACTGTCAGTGGACATGGATGGACATCGACAACGGAAACACTCTGACTCGCACGATTAATCGGCCTGAAGTGAACCAACGCAATGGTGAGGTGTTCGCTGAGGGCTATTCCTCGCGCCGTTGGAAGTCATATGGCGTGTATGAGTACCAACCATCCAGCAACTCATTCGTGTTTCGGGAAGTCCGTAAGAAGTAAGGCGCTCTCGGCGTAGCCTGTATTCCCATGAACGGCAGGCTTGAGTCCATTGAACGGGACTACACCGAATTAGAGGTGAGCCTGGGCAGTCCAGAGGTCCTGGGCGATCAGAACCGTTTGCGCGAAGCATCACGCAAGTACAAGCAGCTCACGCCACTGATTCAGTGCATTCGTGATCTTCGTGATGCCAAGGGCGACGCCGAAGCTGCAAAAGAACTCATGAACGAGACCAGCGGCGATGAGCGCGAATCATTCCGTGCTGAAGCAGTTGCCGCTGAGGCACGTGTGGAAGAACTAGAAGAACTGTTGAAGGTTCTCTTGCTCCCACCAGATCCAAATGATGGGAAGAACGTCATCATGGAAATTCGTGGTGCGGAAGGTGGCGAAGAGGCCAACTTGTTTGCTCGTGATCTCATGGAGATGTACCAGTCCTACGCTGCAAAGCGCGGTTGGAAAGTGGAAGTCATCCAAGAGGACGGTTCCGAAATGGGTGGCATCAACCAAGCGACATTGATGTTCATCGGTGACGACGCATGGAGTCGTCTGCGTTTTGAAGGCGGACCACACCGCGTACAACGAGTACCAGCAACCGAAGCACAAGGACGTATCCATACATCGTCTGCAACTGTTGCGATCATGACGGAAGCTGAAGAAGTCGACGTTGAGATTGACAACAACGATTTGCAGATTGATGTGTATCGCGCATCAGGCGCTGGTGGTCAGCACGTGAACACCACAGACTCTGCCGTGCGAATCACCCACAAGCCCACTGGCTTGGTTGTCGCGATGCAAGACGAGCGCAGCCAGTTGCAGAACCGTGCACGTGCCATGACTGTTCTTCGTTCTCGTTTGTTGAAACTTCGTCAGGATGAGCAGGAAGCTGCTGCCTCGTTAGAGCGCCGTGCACAAATCGGCGGTGGCGGTCGTGGCGAAAAGATTCGTACGTATAACTACAAGGAAAACCGCATCACCGATCACCGCATCGGCTTCACCCTGTATCAGCTGCAGGCTGCACTTGGCGGAGAACTCGACCCTGTGGTCGACGCGTTGTCGGCGGACCTTCGTGCCCGTCAACTCGCGAATAATGAGTAATCCCGACGGCCACATCACGTGGCGAGAGTTGATGGCGAACACCGCCGAGACCTTGAGCGACTCTGCAGTTGCACGATGGTTGTGTGAACACGCCAGTGGTCTCGACGCAGAAGAGTTCACAGCGGAACTTGATGAGTTAGTGAATGCTCGTTCAGGAATTCACTTGGATGCGATGATCCGTCGAGTTCTTGATGGTGAACCGGTCCAATACGTCATGGGTCGTTGGGCATTTCGTTATCTCGATCTCATGGTGGATCAGCGGGTTCTCATCCCTCGTCCGGAAACGGAACTTGCGGTTGAGATTGTTCTTCGTCATGTCGGTTCTTCTAAGGGTCCATTCACGATGGCGGATTTAGGCACTGGTTCGGGAGCGATTGGTTTGTCATTGCTGCACGAACTGCCGTTGCATTCAGCGACTGTGTGGATGACAGATGCATCATCTGCTGCCATCGACGTTGCGCGTGCGAATGCTGCTGGCATTGGTCGTCCTGCCGTTGGTGCTCGATTCGAAGTGGGTTCCTGGTGGGATGCTCTGCCATCGGATGCTGCGGGTTTGTTTGATGTGGTCGTGAGTAATCCTCCGTACATCGCACGAGATGACGCGGAAGTCGAAGCGAGTGTGAATGAATGGGAGCCTCATTCAGCTCTCTTCGCCGGCGATGACGGTCTTGACGACATAAAGGTCATCTCATCGGGTGCCACACAGTGGTTAAGGAGTGGGGGATTGCTTGTGGTGGAGATGGGGTACACACAAGCTGAAGCTGTGTCGGCGTTATTTACTGCAGCAGGACTGACCAGCGTGACAGTGCACAAGGATCTTGCGGGTCATGACCGATTTGTATCGGGCCTAATGCCATAAGACTCGGACGTGAGTCCGAGATTTACCCCAGCGTGCGGCGCAAGAACTCCAACTGATGGAGCAACAGGTTCTCGGCAACGATTTCTTGTGGGGTCATGTGGGTGACGCCAGAGAGCGGCAACACTTCGTGTGCTTTGCCAGCTGCCAGTAATGCTGAGGACAATTGCAACGTGTGTGCTGCCACCACGTTGTCGTCGGCAAGGCCGTGGATCAACAGCAATGGGCTCTCGAGAGTGTCGACATTTTCCATGAGTGAAGTCTTGACGTAATTGCTGTCATCGATAGTGGGGTTGCCCAAATAGCGCTCGGTGTAGTGCGTGTCGTATAAACGCCAATCGGTCACTGGCGCGCCAGCGACAGCAGCATGGAACACATCGCTACGACGAAGTACGGCAAGTGCGGCCAAGTATCCGCCGAAACTCCAGCCACGAATTCCTACGCGTGTGATGTCGGCGCGAGGTTCGAGATCTTCCAGTGCACGAACAATCTGCACTTGGTCGTCGAGTACAAGCTGGGCGATGTCGCCGAACACTTCTCGTTCCCATGCGCTTCCCTTGCCGGGGGTGCCTACGTTGTCGGCAATCACAACGACAAAGCCTTGGTCAGCAAACCATTGTGATGAGAGGTATGCACCATTTGACGCAACAACACGTTGTGCATGTGGTCCGCCGTATGGGTCAAACAACACGGGCAACTTGGTTGTCAACCCATCACGCGGTGTGAGGATGGCCACGGGAATTCCACGTGGACCCACAGAGATTATTCGAACATTGGGTTCAACCAGTGGTGTTTCAGCATGGCAAGCAACAACGGTTTGACCGCCCTTGTGGTGCACCGTGAACTGTGGCCCCACCGTCGCAACCGTGGAAGTGCGCGTCACGAGAACGTCTGCATTGCCAGAGGCGCTGACCATTCCGTTGCTGTTCGTGAACTGTGACAAGGCGCCGCTGAGGGTGTCAAACGAATAGATATCTTGCACCCACGGTGTGGAGACATCATTGGCAGCGAACATGATGGTTTCGCCAACAGAGAGAACGCTGCGTACTTGAAGATGGTCCGGAGTTGCATTGCGGTCATCCACCACAAGACGACGCACGCCACTGCGGTCGGCGCATGTGACAAGACGGCCGTCAGATAGCAATGCAGGAACACCGGGAACGAGTTCCACCCAAGCTTCATCTTCATCCGTGAAGAGAAGTGTGGAGGAGCCTGTTGCAGGGTCGACGACATGCACATCAATATGTCGTTGATCGCGAGTCTGTGTTTGAGCAATCAAGCCAGCAGAACTCCATGACACTGAATTCAAATATTCCCAAGTGCCATTGAGTGCAACATCAAGACGAGATGCATCAACAACTGACACGACATGCAAGGTCACCAAGGCGTTATTTGCGCCGGCAGCGGGGTAGCGATGTTCTATCGCAGGTGTTTCGGGATGTGCAGGGTCGGCAATGAACCAGACAGGAACAGGAGACATATCCACTCGGCAAGCCGCGATGTGCTGTGAATCAGGTGACCACCAGTAGCCACGCATGCGGCCCATCTCTTCGGCTGCGATGAACTCCGCACTGCCCCACGTAATGGTGTTGCCATCTTCTGACGCAATCACTCGTTCATTTCCGTCAATATCGGCGATACAAAGAGTCGCGCCGCGAACATATGAAATTGTCGTTCCGTCAGGAGAGAGTCGAACATCAAAGACACCTGGTGCCACATCGGGAAGTGTGACAGCACCCGTCAGCAGATTGACATGGACAATTTGTCCACCGAGCACTGTGACTGCACTGCTGACTGATGCATCACATGCATAGGTGACCACTCCGCCCGCACCTTCACGTGCACGTTCACGCCGACGAAGTTCTTCGGCGGTTAAATGCGAGAGGTCTGCGCCAATGGTGCGTGGGTCAAGGATCTGTGTCTCGATGCCAGTTGCAAGATCAAGGATCCACAATGAGTTGACCGCATCCTGACCCGAAGTGGAACGGGCGAATACAACGCGAGTTCCATCAGGAGAAACAGTGAAGTTTCGTGGCTCTCCCAGAGAGAGTCGCTGCGTGCGGGCGTATTGGCGCGGAAAGGTATCGCTCACACGAGCAAGTTACCCGAGGCATCGAGGCGAACTCGTTTGCCGACCCATTCATTGGCGCACATGTCGCGACCAGTAGCAATATCCGCCGTCTCGCCCCATGCACGACGACCATCGTCCAGCAAGCAAGAGAGGATGGACCGTTCTGGTTTGCCATCACGGTCATGCATGACGGAATATGCCTCAACAGTGACTTCGCCCGCAGCGTCAGCAGGCGAAGCAAGACTGCGACGAGGCAATGCGTCAATCTGGTCTTGTGGGTAGTCGTACTTGAAGCCACTCGCTGGTGGCTCAGTTGAGTACACGCCAAATGCATGCTTGGTTGTGTAACCACCGTTAGCCCAGACAAGACCAGTCTTGCCCTTGCCCTCACGAAGTTCAGTCGCGACGGTCGCGATGGCGTGCATCACGTAGTTGTTCCATGGACCGCCTGCAAAGGGCAAGCCACCGGTGCGTGTGAGCTGAGAGTTGATGTCGAGCCCCAATGACTTTGCGCCAAGTTGCACAGCAGCGGGGAAGCAGGAATACAAATCGACAATGTCGATGTCTTGAATGGTGCGACCTGCAAGTTCAAGTACTCGACGCCCGGCAAGTTCAATTGCAGGGGTGTCGTAGAAATGATTGCGGTGTGAGACGAATGCATGTTCGTGTGCATCGCTGCCTGATTGCGGGAAGATCCAGCGGTCACGTGGCACTCCGAGTGATTCAGCTTTTTCAACTGAACACATAATGAGTGCCGCCGACATGTCGACGTCGTTGTTCGAGTTCATGAACTTCGTGTAGGGGAAGCCAATCATTCGGTTGTTTGTCGTCGGCGTGCGAATTTCTTCTGCTGTGTATTCCTTTGGCGACCATGCATAAGGGTTCTTCGCCGCGACAGCACTGAAACGTGCCCACAATTCACTGATGTGCTTCTGATGTTCATCGATGGTGCGACCTGCCTGCGCGCGCAGTGCGGTCTCGAACATCGGATAAATCTGAATCGGCATCATGATCTTGCGCTCGAGTTCCTCGGGCATATTCATGGTGAGGTCTTCGGAGACGAGGACTGGCTCAACATCAGAGGTACGCCATTGGGGTTCAACGCCGGCCTTGCGGTAGCGGGCACGAGTACGAGTGGTCTCGCCGCCCGTGAGGATGACGAGGTCGAGCTCGCCCGCCAGGATTTGGCGAGATGCGGCATTGACCAAGGTCTGAGGCGTGTTGCCGCCCATCGCGGAATAACCAAACTCGCGTGGGGTCAACTTGAGATCGTCAGCAATGAATTGGGCGGGATTGCCGTATTTCCATGACAACAGGTTGACCACACGAATGGAATCTGGGTTAGGCACAGAGGGCAATCCGGCGTCGGCAGCTGCCTTTTCGATGGCTTGCACCATCATGCCCACTGCGTCGGTGGCGTCATCTAGGCCGTTTGCTCGTTGGACAACCTGGCCGGTACCAATGAGGACAGGAGTGCGTGGGTCAAGAGTCATGTCTCAAACGCTAGGTCGTCAGAGGGATGCCCCTACTACTGTGAAATGCATGTCGCGTATTGCAATCGGAGCCGACCACGCCGGATACACCCTCAAGCAGCACCTCATTTCGGTGCTCACCAATCAGGGTCATGATGTGGAAGATCTCGGGACGCACTCCACCGAGAGTGTTGATTACCCGCCGTACTGTGCCGCCGTGGGGCGTCACGTACGCGATGGCAAGGCTGACCTTGGCATTGTTCTTGGTGGCAGCGGCCAAGGCGAACAGCTTGCAGCAAACAAAGTGCATGGTGTTCGCGCAGCATTGTGTAACTGCTTGTACACCGCTCGCATGGCTCGTGCTCATAACAATGCAAATGTTCTCTCGATGGGTGCACGCGTTGTTGGCGAAGGTCTTGCAGAGGAAATCCTCGCCACTTTCCTTGCGACGGAGTTTGAAGGTGGACGTCACGAGCGTCGCGTTGCTCAGTTGACAGAAATCGAACAACAAGAGGCAGGCAAGTAATGCCATTCCCATCCGACACAAATCCAGACACAGAGGTGTTTGCGCTTCTTGAACAAGAACGCATTCGTCAAACCACGGGTCTGCAACTCATCGCTAGTGAGAACTTCACATCGCCAGCAGTCATGAAGGCCACTGGCTCAATTCTCACGAACAAGTACTCCGAGGGTTACCCAGGAAAGCGTTACTACGGTGGCAACGTCAATGCTGACGTCATCGAAGCGCTCGCCATCTCTCGTGTGAAGGAACTCTTCGGCGCGGATCACGCAAACGTTCAGCCACACTCTGGTGCCAGCGCAAACATGGCTGTGTACCTCGGCTTGTTGAACCCCGGCGACACAATTCTCGGTCTCAGTCTCGACCACGGTGGACACCTCACTCATGGTTCACCAGTGAATGCCAGTGGCATCTTGTACGACTTCAAGTCATACGGAGTGACTGCTGGTGAGGAGCGCATTGACTTTGACAACATGCGCGAACTTGCACTCAAGCATCGCCCCAAGATGATCGTGGCCGGCACCACTAGCTATCCACGTCGTCTTGATCCAGAACCATTCAAAGCCATTGCTGATGAAGTGGGCGCATTGCTCATGTTCGACATTGCTCACTTGGCTGGTCTCGTTGCAGGTGGTGCACATCCAAACCCAGTTCCATATGCAGACGTCGTGACATTCACGACGCACAAGACATTGCGTGGACCTCGCGGTGGTTGCATTCTCAGCAAGGCCGAACACGCTGCCGCAATTGATAAGGCTGTCTTCCCTGGAAGCCAAGGTGGACCATTGGAACATGCAGTCGCCGCAAAGGCCGTTGCATTCCGTGAAGCACTTGACCCATCGTTTAAGGCTTACGCACATCAAGTTGTGAAGAATGCATCCGCACTTGCGGCAGCACTCACAAACGAAGGATTCCGCCTCGTCAGTGGCGGTACGGATAACCACCTCATGGTGGTCGACCTTCGTCCATTCGATGCTGAATGCACCGGCAAGGTAGCGCAACTTGTTTTGGATGATGCTGGCATCACATTGAACAAGAACACCGTTCCTGATGATCCTCGCAGTCCTTTCGTCACCTCGGGCGTGCGTATTGGTACTCCTAGTGTGACAACACAGGGAATGACAGAAGCAGAAATGCCAATCATTGCCTCACTGATTGCAGAAGCATTGCGTCATCGCGAAGACGCGGCAGCAGTTGCAGTGGTGCGTGCCAAGGTCGCCGAGCTGTGCTCGCGCTTCCCTGTGTATCCAAACCCCTTCTAGGCCCAGCGTCGGTCGTTATCTCTTCTAGGCTCATCCCGTAATGGGGGACACGACCGGATATCTCATCGTTGGCATCTGCGCCATGATGGTCACGTTGTTGACGACCCCCTTGGTGCGTGCTCTTGCTCGTGCAAAGAATTGGGTGGCAGTTCCCGACGAGCGCAAGGTCCACACAGTTCCCACACCTGACGTTGGCGGCATCGCGATGTTCGCTGGTGTTTTCTGTGCGTTGTTTCTTGCCTGGAACATGGATCGCTTTTCTCCATTATTCGATGGCAACTCAGAACTCATCGGCGTGTTGTTGGGTGCAATGGTTGTTCTCGGTATCGGTGTGATGGACGACATTCGTGAAGTGTCAGCTCCTGCACGCGTCTTCGGCGTCATTGTGACAGGAATGATTCTGGTGACAGCAGGTGTCACCATGTTTTACTTCCGTATTCCATTCCTCGGAGTTATTCAGTTATCAAACGATTGGATTCCCATTGTGACCATCGTGTGGTTGTTGGGGATGACACAGGCCATCAACCTGATTGATGGACTTGATGGTCTTGCTGCAGGCATCGTTGCTATTGGGTCGACAGCTTTCTTTATTTACTCGCAACATCTTGCTGGCCTCGGTTTGTTGTCAGAGCCCAATATTGGACCATTGATTGCGATCATCACTGTTGGCGTGTGCGTTGGCTTCTTACCATTCAACTTCAACGGAGCCAGCATCTTTATGGGTGATAGCGGGGCGTATTTGTTGGGTTTCCTTGTCGCAGTGTCGACAAGTGTGGTGGGAGGTCGTGCAGATCCAACAACGCAAGCGTTCAGTGGTCAGACGTATTTCTTCCTCGCTCCACTCGCCATTCCACTCATCATCCTCGGTGTTCCTGTATTCGACGTGGCGTTTGCAATTGTTCGACGAGTCATTAATCGTCAAGGTCTTGCGCATGCAGACAAAGGACACTTGCACCACCGCCTCATCGCACTAGGTCATGGGCCACGTCGTGCAGTTGCAATCTTGTGGTCGTGGACTGCGCTGTTGTCGGCATTTGTTCTGTATCCGGTCTTTACGAAGAGTGCGAAGAACTTTGCACCATTCGGATTATTCGCTCTTGTTCTCTTCTTGTACACAGTTCTGCATCCAGATCTGCCCAGTAGGAAAGAGGACGAAAGTAACCGCCAAAAGCAGGAGTAGGTACTTTCGTTCGAACGGATGCTCGTTAGTTTCGTTTTGTGGTTACCGATACGAAATTAAATCTTCCGTTTTCAAGTATCAATATTGATGAACTTGTTTCGGTTTTCTACCGTATGAGTGATTACATCGCGATTCATGACGTCGTTACCGATGAGTGGGGCGCCGTTATCGATACGAAATTGGTTTGGTGGAATAAGCAGTACGAAGAATTTCGATCTCATCCGGTTGTGTTTGAACAATCAATGATTGATTCGTATTTCGAACCACATGTCGCACTTGCGTATGTGAGTGAAGCCTGTAGTACAGGTCACGCCCTGCAGGTTTTTGAAGTGGACCCACAAATGAGTGGGATGTATGAAGTGGGCGACAAGTCCTCGTTTTGGATTAACTGGCAGCGATTGGGATCTCACGTCGTGGAGGTGGCCTGCGACTTGGGAGAAGTGAACGAGCTTCAGAACTTAATTAATGACCAAAAAACATTGGTGGCAGTAGCGACAAGAAAACGTGCAATAGCTGTTGAAAGAGAACGCATTGCGCGAGATCTCCATGATGTGGTGATCCAGAATCTGTATGCAACGTCGTTGTCTCTTGTTGTTGCTGGGCGAAACAAAGATGAAGAAACTCAAGAAGCGTTTAACAACGCAATTGCATCAATTAGCGGTGTGATTTCTGAGATCCGACGAGAGATCCTGCACATGGAGTCACGAAAAGCATCACCATTGCGCTTGCATCTGGAAGACGCCCTGATTCCGATTCTGAATCCAACAAGCGCGGAACTCGATTTGTTGATTGAAGTTCCAGCACTTCCTGAACACATTGAAGCTCATGTGCGTGCGGTGTGCATTGAAGGTGCATCAAATGC
>Ga0222712_10000890_pt1 | contig 38332 bp, 57 predicted proteins | sample C33_657DmetaG_FD_165043 | JGI IMG/M metagenome (GOLD analysis project Ga0222712, IMG submission 165043) | Estuarine water microbial communities from San Francisco Bay, California, United States - C33_657D | ecosystem: Environmental > Aquatic > Marine > Unclassified | place: USA: California... | reverse complement strand
CATTTAGGCAACGCGGGGCAGGGCATTAACCGCCAGCTGCCGCATTTAGGCAACGCGGGGCAGGCTATTTTTGATATGTTTGCCGAGTTGCACGAACGTCTGGCGCAGGTGCGGGTGTGCTGCGGCGATTGGATGCGCGTTATGGGTGACTCAGTAACGGTTAAACACGGATTAACAGCGGTATTTTTAGACCCGCCGTATGCCAATACAGCCAGCCGCGACCCGAATTTATACGCGATGGACTGTTTGAGTGTCGCTCATGACGTTAGGCGGTGGGCGATTGCAAACGGCGACAACCCAAAATACCGCATTGCGTTATGTGGGTATGAGGGAGAACATGTTATGCCGGACAGTTGGCGCGTGTTGGCGTGGAAAACGAGCGGCGGGTATGCATCGCAAGGTTCAAAAGGCAAGATAAATTCCAATCGCGAGCGTATTTGGTTTAGCCCGCATTGTATTACCGCACGAGTTGGAGATCGCAGCGCGTGAACGAGATTTCTATAAAGCAAAGAGCGAAGAACAATATGAAAATAATTGAATACATTGAAACAGTCGGGGCGCACCAAGAAAACGCGCCGCCAACATCTGACCACATCGCCTACGCTGACGCGGCGGCGGCGTGGGAGTTGACGTATAAAGCGCAGATGGCTGAGGCTGGGCTGCACGTGGAAACTGTGGGCGAAGGTATTGCGATTTTGTTGCAGGTTTTTAATGAACGCAAAGCAAGCGTAAGTGGTTAATTTTATTAATTGCTTGCAGGCTAAAACGCGGGATTTTCGGCGCATGGGTTAGGCAGAAAGCGAATAATGCAATAGAAAATTAGGGATGAAAAATGAGGGGTTCAATCAAAAGAAAAAGCTAACAAATAGGGAGCGCTTATTTGTTGAGCATTACATCATTCATTGGAACGCGGCAAAAGCGGCGCGGCTGGCTGGTTATAGTGCCAAAAGCGCTGGAGAGATAGGGTATGAAAACCTGATAAAACCTCATATCGCTGAAGCAATTGAGGCAAAAATTGCACGGGTCGCCATGAGCGCGGATGAGGTTTTGGTGAGATTGGCCGAACATGCGCGGGGTGATATTGGCGATTTTTTTGATGTTGATAAAAGCGGAAATTGGAAAGTTGATCTAAAAAAGGCCAAGCGCAATAAAAAATTAAGGTTAATCAAAAAAATTGAGACGACAACGCAGTTGGTCGGGAAGGATCAAATACCAGAAACAACGGTTAAATTTGAGCTTTACGATGCACAATCGGCGCTGGCGCTTTTGGGCAAGCACCACAAACTGTTTACGGATAAATCAGAAATCAGAAACGAGTATGAACCAAACGACGCAAGGGCCAATTTATCACGTAAGGTGGCTGAGTTCGCTACCAGAAGCTAAACGCAACTTATTTCTGTCAAGCCTGACGAATGACGAGGCGCAAAATCTGCAATACGATTGGCTATTTTGGGCGCGGTCAAACCAATTGCCACCGGCGGGCAATTGGTTTGTGTGGTTTGTGTTGGCTGGGCGTGGCTTTGGCAAAACTCGCACGGGGGCCGAGTGGGTGCGCTGGCGTGTACAGCAGGGCTTTAAACGCATTGCGTTAATTGGCAAAACGGCGGCAGATGTCCGCGACGTTATGGTAAAAGGTGAAAGCGGATTGCTGGCGGTTCATCACCCCGACGAAAGGCCGCGATACATACCGTCACAACGTGAAGTTGTTTGGAAAAATGGCGCGATTGCAAAATGTTATAGTGGCGATACACCCGATCAATTGCGCGGCCCCCAACATGATAGCGTGTGGTGTGATGAGCCGCAAAAATGGCGCTATCCGGCTGACTGCTTTAGTAATATGACGCTTGGGCTACGTTTGGGCAATATGCCGCAATGCGTTGCAACTGGCACGCCATTGCCGACTAAGTTTGTAAAAGAGACAATTGCCGACCCTACAACGATGGTGACGCGGGGCAACACCTACGAGAACGCGGCCAATTTAGCGCCTCGATTTATTGAGCAGGTAAGGCAAAAATACGAAGGCACACGGCTTGGGCGGCAAGAGCTGAACGGCGAAATATTAGGTGATAACCCCGGGGCTTTGTGGACGCGAAGCATGATTGACAATGGGCGCGTTAAAAAAACGCCAAATCTGGTGCGCATTGTGGTTGGGGTTGACCCCGCCGTAACAAGCGGCGAGGATAGCGCCGACACCGGTATTGTTGTTGCTGGCAAAGATTCTGACGGGCATTTTTACGTATTGAGCGACGATTCTTTAAAGGCATCGCCGATGACATGGGCCGACCAAGTGGCAACAACTTACTCTAAATTTAGAGCCGACCGCGTGATAGGCGAAATCAACAACGGCGGCGATTTAGTCGAGACAGTCATCCGGCAAGCCGATAAAAACATATCGTATTCAAGCGTTCGGGCTAGCCGCGGCAAAACAGCACGCGCCGAGCCGGTAGCGGCGCTGTATGAGCGGGGGCTGGTTCATCATATCGGCATGTTTGCAGAGCTTGAAGATCAGATGTGTGAGTATGACCAATCGCAAAACGCAGATTCGCCCGACCGCATGGACGCGCTTGTATGGGCGATTACCGAATTGATGGGCGATGACGTTAGCGCGGTTGAACGCGGCAGCAATTTGCTGATGGGTTACAGGGGTTAACAAATGGGAGTAATTGATAAATTTATGAATGGGGTAAAAGCATTTCGTGAGGCATGGATAAATAGTGGCGGTGACGCGATTGGGGTTAATTCGTTTGGCAGCTTTGAGGCGCGGCAATTGCGGTACGCAATGAATTGGAGTTACTACGAGAACAACGCTTATCGCGATATTCATACTTGGGCAACCAAGATGAAATCAGATTATGGGCTGTATCGCTACACCCGAAATATCTATAACCCCACTTATCGTATTGTGTCGTTTTACCGCGCCCATATTTGGGGCGGCGCGTTAGATTATGCAGCGGGCGACGGGCGAATCGTGCCAAGCGCAATTCCGATTGTGACCGACAATGACAAGATCAGGATGGCGGTTGGGTCGCTTTGGCGTTCGAGCAATTGGGCAAGCGAAAAGGGAATTGTGGCTCAGGATGGCGCGATTTACGGCGATGTGGCTATAAAAATTGTTGATGACCCGCAGCGCGGCAAAGTTTTTATGCAGACAGTTAAACCGGCCACAGTAAAAAATGTGACGTTTGACAGCGCCAACAACGTGAAGGCCTACGAGATCGAATACCGCCGAGCCGACCCACGCAACGCCAACAACATCATTATTTACAACGAGACCGCCACGCGAGACGGCGACGATGTTGTATACGCAACCCGATTAAACGGGGGGCTGTATGCTTATGCCGAGAATGAAATAAACGGTGCGCCGGTGGCGGAGTGGCGCGAACCATACGGGTTTATTCCGTTGGTGATCGCCAAGCATAACCATGTCGGCCATGATTGGGGGTGGGCTGAAATTCATCCAGCGCTGTCTAAAATTCGCGAGGTTGACGATGTTGCAAGCAAAGTCTCTGATCAAATCCGCAAGATGGTCGATAGCGGGTGGCTGTTTAGCGGCGTTAAAGCGCCGACAACAACGCCGACGATGACGGGGCGAAGCAACACGGCAGACCGGCCAGAATCGGGGCGCGAAGAAACACCCGCGCTGTATGCCACTGACCCACAAGCCAAGGCCATGCCGTTAGTTGCTCCGCTCGACATTGCAAGCGCGTTGCAGCATATCAGCAATATCAACACTGAGCTTGAGCGCGAGTTCCCAGAGCTACAGATGGACATTTGGAACAGCGGCGGCGACACTAGCGGACGGGCGCTGAGGTTGGCGCGGCAGCGAGTGACCCAAAAAGTAACCGAGCGGCGGCCTTCCTACGACGATGCACTAACTCGTGCCATGCAGATGGCAATTAGTATTGGCGGCTATCGCGGCTATGAGGGCTATAAGGGCTTTGGGCTTGACAGCTATAAACGCGGCGATCTTGAGTTTCGCATTGGCGATAGGCCAGTGTTCGAGGTTGACCAATTTGAAAGATTGGAGGAATCCAAGCTATTTTGGGAGACGGCAAACACGGCGATTAAGGCCGGTATGCCGCTTGCGGTTTACCTCAAGCGTGAGGGCTGGAAGGATGAAGAAGTGGCAGAAGTGACGCAATCGGCAGAATACACGTCGAGGCTGGCGCTGTTGGGTGATCTTGGAGGCAATCAGGCGGCATGAGCGTTCATGAGCGGGCGATACAAAACGCGCTAGACACGGGCGACGATATCAAAGCGCTATTCGATAAACTCGGTAGCGCCGATCATCCACGCGGCGTTATTATGGCGCTGCATCGCTCATTCATGCGTGAGATTGCCCCGCATTTGGACAATCCGCCTGTCATGCGCGAGATGTTACGCACATATAAAACGCGATTGACCGTGGCATTTGTGCAAGTGTTTGAGCAAGCGGCGGTAACTGGTGCAAATCGCGCAGAGCGCGACATTGCGAGAAATGACATCGTCGAAAATGGCGCATTGCTACCCGATCCGATTTTGTCGCAGTTGACGCAACCGGCACGCGATGCGATCGCCGCGGCGATTGACGCGCAGATAAACGCGGTGTACGCTCAGTTGGCGATGGGGCGCGACCCTGTTGCAGTTATTGGCGACGCTGGGCGCGTCGGGCTGCTGTCGCCGTCATCGTTGCTCAAAATCGGCAAACGAATTGTGGCGGAGATGGTGTCATCGGCGCGTGATCAGCGTTTGCAATCGGCGTTTGGTAGTGGCTTTGGCGGGTTCGGCGGCTTGATTCTGCCGGATGCCAACGCGGTGGCGCGGGTTGAGGTTTACAAACGGCAGGCCATCGCCGCAATTGACGAAAGAACAACCGATTGTTGTTTGCGGGTTAATGGGCAAGTGGTGGGGGTTGATGAATTATTCAAATTGACAGGCACACCGCGCTATGCTGGCAAGATGGCCGACCCGCCATTTCATGACTATTGCCGCACCTCGGTTGCTTTGGTGCATCAGGATGATATTGATGACAGGATGACGAGCGACATGAGGAAAGCGGCAATTGCTGAAATTAAAGCGCGTGAAGATGGCAGCAGGGTTGAAATTAATCCGGCTGACTCAAAATCAGGACGGCAGTAAAAAATGAATAACAACACACAAAGCAACGCAAACAAAAATGACGAGATGCGCGAATTTATGCTCGTGGTTAGGCAGGCATTGCTGATGGTGGTGGGGTGGATTGAACGCCGGTATGTTGCCAAGGCTGGCGATGGGAAGTAGTATAATGCCCAACACGCCGCGCCCGGCGTTTTACTATAACGCGCTGCTTACTCATCCAGCCAAGAACGTGTAAGCAGCGGGTTTTTTTATTCAGTTACTTGTATGCAAACCCGCATGCAAAGTGCTATAATCTAAGCAACTAAATAAACCCGTGCCAGTGCGCAGGTCGCCCCGTCACGGGGGAAATAGAACAGTCGTTAATAACGCCCGTTCTGAGGTAGTGAGAAATCGCTACACCAGAACGGGCGTTTTTTATTTTCCTGCGTGATGCAGGGCAACAGTTTCGAGATGGAACAACAAACAACGGATAAGCCAGCGGTTGCAGATGCGGCAGCGGCAGAAGTCAAAAAAACACCGACAGTTGAGGAATTGTTAGCCGAGCGCGACAAAATCGCGGCGGCGCTGAAAGAGGCCAACAAGGAAGCGGCAGACCGGCGCAAGAAATTGGACGCATTTGAAGCGGCTGAGAAAGCGCGAACGGAAGCCGCGATGAGCGAGGCCGAAAAGACGGCAAAGCGTGCAAGCGAGCTAGAAGCACAGTTAAACGCGGCAGCAGCAGAGTTGAGCGAAACAAAAATTCTAGCGGCAATTGAGCGCGAAGCTACAAGGCTTGGCTTTGTTAACACGGATGACGCGGCATTATTGATTGACCGAAAGGCAATCACCATTGACGGCAAGAGCGTCACAGGCGTAAAAGAAACGCTTGAGGCACTAGCCAAGACAAGACCTTATTTGCTCAAACAACAGGTCGGCAGCAGCGCAGGAAGCCCCGGTAAACCGGTGCAACGCACGAGCGGCACGACAGCCACAACTCCGGTAACAGGTTACACAACAAGGATTTAGAGAATGGCAGACATTGCAGTAACAGCCGCTCAGGTGGCGGCGGTATTTCCGCATAGCGCCGAGATTTACTCGTTCATTGCAACTGAGGCGATCACGGCTGGGCAAGCGGTTTATTTTTTGTCAACCGGCAAGGCCGGTGTCGCTGACGCGAATGCATCAGGCAAGCAACAGGTTCGCGGCATCGCGCTTAATGGCGCGGCGGCTGGGCAAGCGGTAGACGTTTTGAAGCGCGGCCATGTGGCGGGGTTCACTCTCGGCACGTATAACACGCTGGCGTATTTGAGTGACACGGCGGGCAGTTTGGCTGACGCGGCTGGCACTGTGTCGGCCCCAGTCGGGCGAATCGTGGCGCTGTCGGATTCAAATCTGACTAAAGCGCTGTATGTTGATTTGTCGTGGACATCAGTATTTGCATAGGAGTAAACAGAAATGAGTGGAATCTATGGAGCTTTAGGTGTCAACGATACCGACCGAGTATTTATCAACACGCTTGGGCAGCGCGTCGTTTACGACGCAATTTCGCAACTTGTCACCCGCTACAACGCCGACATTAACGCCCAAATGCGGGCGTTTGTGGAGGGAGCGCCGACCGAAAACTTTAAAGAGCGCTACAAATTGCCGGGTGGCGGGCGCTTGCAACGTGTCGGCAATCAATCGCAACCCGGCGCAGTTAAATCAACGGGGCAATGGGACGTTGCATACCCGCTTGAAAGTTTCGCCGGTTCAATTGCCGCTGGGCGCGTTGACTACGCTTACATGACGACTGAGGATTTAGACCGGCATTTGCAAACGGTGATGATTCAGGACACCAACACGCGGCGTTATGAAATACTTAAGGCGCTTCTAAACAACTCCGCCCGAACATTTAGTGACCCGCTCAACGGTTCGTTGTCGGTTCAGCCGTTGGCAAATGGTGACTCGGTTGTATATCCGCCCGCTTTGGGCAGTGAGTCGGAGGCTACTGACGATCATTATTTGGTGAGCGGTTACGCGGCTTCGTCAATCAGCGACACAAACAACCCGCTTAAAACCATCCGCGATGAACTCGAAGAGCATTTTGGAGCGCCAACGGGCGGCAGCAATTTGGCGGTATTGATTTCGAGCGCGCAAACCTCCAAGATCACCGACTTGACAGAATTCAATCGTGTGACTGATCGCATGATCATACCCGGTGCTAACACTGACCAAGTGACGGGTATGCCACAATTGCCGGGGCGAATTTTGGGACGCACCGATAGCGGCGTGACTGTTGCTGAATGGCGCTGGCTTCCATCCGATTACATGATCGGCATTGTGTTAGACGCACCTCCACCGCTAAAGATGCGGGTTGACCCTGCTTACACCAATTTGCCACGCGGCCTCACGCTTGTCACCGAGGATTTAGAACATCCGTTTAAAACAAGTTTTTGGGAAGATCGTTTTGGCTTTGGCGTTGGAAATCGGCTTAACGGCGTTGTGATGCAACTCAAAACGAACGGCAGCTACGAAATTCCGAGCGGCTATTAGTAGAGGAGGGCGTGAGGCAACTCACGCCTTAATTTTATGGATTTAGAACGCGTTGCAATTCGCACAGAAAGAAAACTAGATCAACTGCTTGAGTCACTAGGCTCAATGCAACCTCAGGCCGCTGGCGTTGACTTTAGTCCTCAGCTTGCTGCCATTCTCGAAAAACTGGCAACGATTGAAGCTGATGTAGCGGAACTGAAAGCCAAAAAGAAACCATGACCCGAACCCAAGCCGAAACCGTATTAATTGCCCGTTGTGGCAAGTTGATGACCGCCTGCGGCATTGACGGCACGACCGTAAACGGCACAAACGCAAGTTTGGTCGACCCGCTAGCTTGGGCTTTGCGGCAATCGGGCTATTCACCGGCGGCTTTTGGCGCGGTGACAAATACGGATTTGGCTGGGGTTCAGGATAGCGATATTGACAAGCTGATTGATCTGGCTGAGATGAAAGCGCTCGAAAACGCTTTAGGCAATTTTGACGCGACCGATATCTCGGTTGGACCACGATCAGAAAGCTACGACCAAATTCGAGCGGGAATCGAAAAGATTTTAACCCGCAAACAAGCGAGCATCATGCGGCTTTATGGCGTTGGCATCGGAACGCTAGAGGCTGGAGTGATTGCCTACGACTTTATGACGAAAGCCGACGATACATTGATATGAGTTCATTTAGCCGATTGTTAACCGTGACCGCATCGACCAAGCGCCCGCCCGCCGTCGCCAATGGCAAGCGTGGCGAGTTGGCGGCGCATTTGGGAGCGCTCAAATGTTCGCCGCTCGACCCGATCAGCGCTGAATTATCGCAGCGCGTGGCGCTGAATACACCACATGAGGTATTGCAAGCGTTTATTGGCAGCGACGATGTGCGAGAGGGCGACGTTTTGACGGTGGGCAGCAAAGACTATCCAATTCGGGCGGTTGAGGATTGGGCAAATTTCCGAGGCGCTACGTTTCGCGTAATGGTGTTGGAGGATATCAAACGATGAGCAGCCCAATCAAGGCGGACATACGCGGTTTGCAACAGGCGCAGGCGGCAATGAATCGGCGAATTGCCGAATTAAAGCCGACCGGCGCATTAGGGCAAGCGGTTAAACGTGCGGGATTGATGATTCATCGGTATGTGCTTGGCATCACACATGTTGACACTGGCGCATTGCGTGCCAGCCATCGGCTTGAGGTGAACGGCACGAAGGGAAAAATCTACATCGACCCGGCCGCACGCAACCCGCGAACCGGCGCAAAAACGGCAGTTTATGGCGCAATTGAACACGCGAGAGGCGGCCAACATGCGTTTTACACACGCACCAAGGCCGAATATGGCGACACAGTTGTAAGGGCAGTAAAAACCTACGTGAGTGGGGCGATGAAATGAGCGCATTAAATCGTAGATATTCACGCGCTGCGCTGACGGCATTGCTAGAGACCGCATTGGTTAATACGAATTTATGTGCGGCCGTTTACGGTTATCAGCCTAGCGACTTTGGCGGCAAATCGCCGGTGGCAACGGTAAGTAGCGCTGGCAGTATGCGAGTAAAACAAACTCGCGGTTTAGACAAAAACGAATTTTATTTTAACGTTCACGTGTTCGCGTTGTATTCGGATGGCAGCACGTGGAACGAGGATGACGCAGAGAACGCAATCGACAACATTGAAGCAGCGGTTTCTAACGTCGTAAGTGTAAACACAAAAACAAACAACTGGTCAAACATCGAAATATCAGAACGCACGATTACCGACAGCGTAGAGGTTGGCGGTATTGAGTATCGACGCGAGGTGATACCGGTTCGAGTTTCGACGTTTGCGAAATAGGAGATTCAACAAATGGCAATTTTTATAGGGGATTTAGTCACTATTGAGGTGATGACAACGGCGGGGGGAACAACGCTTGATTTTGACTTCACCGCGTATTCACGCGGCGGCGCGATTGACGAATCGACGGAGGCAATTGAGGCCAGCCACTACGGGCAGACTGCAAAGCAGTTTATACCCGGACTTAGTGAGGGGTCATTCTCATTTACGATGGATCACGACACCGGCACGTTATCGACATCGCCTCAAAAGAATTTGCGCGACATTCATCGCGTTACCCGCGCTTGGCGCGTTCGCCCACTCGGGGCGGGAGCCGGAAAACAGGAATACACGTTTGACGGCTTTGTAACCTCATCGCCAATAGCGTTAGGGTTTGACGACCCCGTAGCGTCGGATGTTGAAGTTCAGATTACTGGCCCAATCACCCACGCCACACAAAGCTAATTTATGGCATACGTATATGGTACATCTCAGATTAAGCGCGTTTTTGGCATTGGCGATTATGCCGATGAGTGGATTGATATCCGTCGCGCCACAACGCGGGATGCAATCTCGCTGGCTGGCGGCAAGGGCAATACTGAAATTTTGGCAATGCTCATTGCTGATTGGTCGATTGTCGGCGAGGATGGACAGAAAGTGCCGGTAAGCGCCGATGTGTTCAGCGAATTGCCGATTGAAATATCCGTGCCAGCGTTGAACTATTTCAACGAGATTTTTTTACCCTTCACGGCATCAGCCCAACCGAAGAGCGACAGCTCCAAAAGTTAGCGGCTGGTGTCAGCACTGAATACCCAGACGATCTTGTATTTGCTCAGATGTGCGACAGATTCCACAAATTGCCATCTGAGCTGATGCGAGAGGATTACGGCGACCTGATACGGGTTTGGTCGCTATTGACGCGTTACGAGGCGGCGGCAAACAAGATTGCAGAACAACGAAGCAAAAAACGATGAGCGACAAAATAGAGTTATTGATTGAGGCAACCGATCACGCCAGCAGCGTGCTCGGTAAAATCGGGCAATCGCTGTCGGGCATCGGAAAAATTGCGGGCGGTTTAGCGCTGGGCGGTATTGCCGCGATGGGCGCGGGGCTGGTCGGGCTTGGCTCATCTGGTTTGCAGCTCAACAATAGCATGGAGAAGGTGACGGCACAGCTCAACGCCTTCACCAAAGACGGCAAAAAGACTGCCGACATCATCGACACCGTGCGAGAACGCGCCGCAAAAACGCCATTCGAGTTTGATCAAATGGCAAAAGCGGCGGTGGCGTTGTTCCCCGCCAGCAAAACAGCCGAGGGCGGGCTTAATGGCATTCTCGAAAAGGCCGAAATTCTAGCAGCTTCTAATCCGGCTCAGGGGCTAGAAGGCGCGGCTTTTGCTCTGAAAGAGGCCGTGAGCGGCGATTTCACCTCAATTATTGAGCGGTTCAATTTGCCGCGTCAGTTTATAAACGACCTAAAAAAAGAGGGCGTGCCAAATCTTCAAATTGTGCAACGCGCAATGAAGGAAATGGGGTTAGACGTTGACCTCGTATCAAACTTGGCAAACACGGCAGAAGGGCGCTGGTCAACATTTAAAGATACATTAACCGGCGTGGCGGCTCAGGCCACAAAGCCTATTTTCGAGGCGATGAGCAACGGCATTGCTGGGGTTAATGGATTGCTTGAGGCTAACGCGCCGCTGCTTACGCAAATTGGCGCAAATATTGCGGGGGGGCTAACGCAGGCAATCGCAGCATTCCAACAGTTTGGCGCTTTAATTGCCCCTGTTTTGTTGGGCGCAGTTGATCTTTTCACAAATGCATTTGCTCAAATTCCAACAATTGTTAACAGCGCATTTGCATCGTTTAGCTTGATCGGTGCGCAGATTGCAATGGCAATGATGAGCATACAGCCAGCGCTAGACGGCATTTTGCAATCAGTAAGCTCTATTTTTGGCTCACTTATCCCCATCGCGCTGGCTCAAGGTATGGGCGCGTGGAATTTAATTAGCACAACTATACAGACCGCGATTACCTCAGCAATTGCAATTGTTCAAACATGGTTGCCGGTTGTTCAAACGGCATTGGCTGGCATCGCGGCGTTTTTGACCGCGCACGGCGCTGAGATTCAGCTATTGGTCAGCACGGCATGGAACGCAGTCACGGCAATCATTCAAACTGCAATCAGCACGGTGACAGTTGTTATCAATGCGCTTGCGCCGGTTGTGTTGGCAATATTCGGGCAGATCAGCACGTTTTTAAACGCTCACGGCAGCGAGATACTCGGATTCCTGACTGCGTCGTGGAATAGCATCAGCACCATTGTCGGCACGGCGGCTGAGTTAGTGCAAACAGTTGTGACGCGGGTATTTGGCGCGGTAGCTGGGTTTATTCAGACACACGGCGACACTATTCAGCGTGTGCTTACTGGCGCGTGGAATGTAATCAGCGCGGTGATTGGCGCGGCGCTTGACACAATCAAATCGGTGATCAGTTTAGCGCTTGCCGTAATAAATGGCGATTGGGATACGGCTTGGAGTGAGATTAAAAACATTACCGACACGGCGAATAAATTGATTGGCGTGATTATCAGCACGGCAATGGATTTGATAACAGGCGTAATATCGTCGGCGGTGTCGGTATTCCAATTGTCATGGTCGCAGGGGCTTGAGGCCATGCGCACCATTGCAATAACTGCTTGGGATGCAATCAAGCTGGCAATTGATAACGCGATTGAATCAGCCAAAACCATTATAGCCAATGGGGTTGAGGCATTCCTCAGCAAATTCCGCGACCTACGCGACAAAATGAGCGTAATAGGCCAACAGTTGCTTGAGGGTATGGTGCAAGGCATCCGCGATAAAGTCGGCTGGCTGGTAGACGAGGGCGTGAGGGCGGCCAATGCTGTTCTGGATGCCATCAAATCGACATTAGGAATTAATTCACCGTCAAAAAAAGCGATGCCTTTTGGCGAGGGAATTAGCGAAGGTCTTGCTCTTGGTATTGCCGAATCAATTAATTTGCCTATTGAGGCTGGGGCGGACATGGCAAATGCGGTGCTCGATAACATGAAAAAGGCTATTTTGCCCGCTGCTGACGTGATGACCGAGGCGATGTCAAACGCTACGCAGTCAATGGAACATCGGGCGACAACGGCGGCTCAGTCAATCGCGGCATCAATGATCGCGGCGGGGCAATCGATAAGCACCACCCAACAGCAGCTTGCGAACTTCATTCAATCCGGTGGGGTGGGCGGCATTACGGGCGGCACTTACACACCTTCACAAGCGTTTCAAGACTCATTCCGAAACCAAGTGCCGATTACACCCGCCCCACCGCGCCCATCCAGCGTGCCGAAGCCAACAATCACCAATAACACGCCAATAAACATCACAATCACGGGCAGTAACGTCGATCGCTACGCGGTTGAGGATGGCGTAATGACGGCGTTGCGGCGCAGCGGTTTGGCTGGGAGGTTTTCGTAATGCAATTGCTTGATTTCAATGACATCGCATTGCCTGATCGCTCAGTTGCTTACGAAATACCGGCAACGGTTGCGATCTCACGTATGGATATTGCGGGCGCTCGAATCGGCGGTTATGTGCTAGGGGCGCGGCATGAGACGCGAAAATACGTTGTAAATGGGTTGTATTTGCGCGATATTAACGACAGTATGAGCGCAGATCGGCTCATTGACAAATTGCGAGCAACGATGGGCGCACAGGGTGTCTTGCGGCAAAAAATGCGCGATGGCAGCATTAGGCGGTGCAATGCGTGGCTCACTGCCATGTCGCCAACACACGACAACCAAGGCGCAGCAACACGGGCGCAGCCGGTGGCGATTGAGTTTGAGAGTGATGGTTTTTGGCACGAAGAAACGGCTCAAAATCGGGTTTTGGCAAACGCAACCGAGGCGTTTTGCGCCAACGCTGGGAATGTGGCGTGTGTTGAGCATTTCCGAATTGAGATCACGAGCGCGATTGTCGCGCCGCTGACGATCACAAACACGCGAAACAATTACGCGCTGACCTATGACGCGGCGAAGGTTGCTGGCGTGGTGTTGGTTATTGACTGTGGCGCTGGCACGGTGTTGTCGGGGGGCACAAACGTCTACGGCAACGCAAGCAGGTCAGATACACAGATGGAATTAATGCGGTTAGAGGCGGGCTGGAATCGGCTTGCGTTTAACCAAGCAGTGACAGGTGTGGTGAGTTATCGCTACGCTTGGATATAAATCATGAGCGCATTATCGGATTACTCGGAAAACAAAATCATTCGTGCGCTGTTTGGTAACCAAACGTTTACGACGATTGGTGAAAATATTTTTGTTGCATTGTTTACGGCGGCGGCGAACCCCGCCGCTAACCTCGTAACTGAGGTTAGCGGCGGAAATTATCGCCGCCGAAAAATTGAAGCGAGATTTTGGGACAAAACGCTTGTGGGCGAAGCCAAAAACCTATTGTCGGTGGATTTTGGCACAGCTAATTCGGCGTGGGGAACGGTTACACATGTCGGCGTTTACGATGCGCTTCAAGGCGGCAATCTGTGGGCATACGCAGCATTGAGTGTTTCGCGGACGGTGGCACGAGGCGACCCCGTTATGTTTTTGGCCGGTGCGTTAATTTTTGGCGTGACCGAGAACGACCCAACAGGCGCGGGTGGCGCGGGTGGTAATTATGTGCCGCCCAACTCAATAGAGCTAGGCGCAAATATTTTAGGCATTGGCACTGTTGAAGGATATTTAGACGTAGGCTTTATTTTTGGGCCAATGTAGGATATTTAGAAGTAGGCTTTAGTAACAATTTTTGAGGTAAAAAATATGAGTGCATTTACAAATTACGCAGAAGATAAAATCATTAAGGCAATGTTCGGCAACGCATCGCTGACCACACTAGGAAACAATATTTACATTGCATTGTTTACCGCTGTGGCAGATGCCGAGGCAGGGACGGTGACAGAGGCATCAGGCAGCGGCTACACCCGCAAGCAAATGGCCTCTTCGACATGGGATGTTTCGACCGTGAACGGCGAATCCAAAAATCTATCTGCGGTGGATTTTGGCACGGCTGGGGCTAGCTGGGGAACGATTACGCATGTAGGTTTTTACGATGCGGCAACTAACGGCAATCTGTGGATGGTTGGGGCGCTAAGTGTTTCGCGCACGGTGAACAATGGCGACCCCGTTTCATTTGCAACTGGGACGCTCACATTTAAGGTGCTTTAATGGCTATCCAATCACTAGACAACTTAATTGCTGCATCGCCGGGGTTTCGTTTGCCGTTGATGAAAATTTCAGCGACATCAAAGGCGGCGGGGTCATATCATTCGTTGCGTCAAGTTGCGGGGCAACCGGGCGCAGGTGTAACCCCGCCCACCGGCAACGGCGAGATACCCGGCATAACAACGGCGGGCGGGTTCACATACCCAACGCCCTCAGGCTCAAATCTGAACTATCTAGCTCAGGCCATTATTGCAGGAAGCGCTCAAGGAACGCTCATGCTTTATGACCGACTGTGGCATAACAGCGGTCTGAATGCATCAGTGGTGACCGCTCAAACGTGGACACAATCGCCACTCAGCAGATATGCCGATGGTGTTGGCGTTGAAATTTGGATGGAGATTTACACGGCGACCGGCGCAACCCAAGTCAACGCGACTGCAACTTATACCAACAGCAACAACGTGTCAGACCGGCTTGCAACCTCAGTGCTAATCGCGTCGCCGGTGGCTGGTCAGATGATACCGTTTAACTTAGCCGCCGGAGATAACGGTGTGCGCAGTGTTCAGCAGGTAATTTTGAGCGCATCGACGGGTGTAGCTGGCAGCTTTGGGCTAGTGCTACTGAAACGACTTACGGACATTCCACTTAACGCGACAAACGTTGCAGCGGTAATGGATACGTTCACCATCGGGATGCCGACACTCGACAATAACTCGCATATTTGCGCAGCGCTTCTGTGTAGCGGCACTGCTACCGGCATCATTCACGGCACAGTTCAGATCGTGCAGGGATAAAGGCGAAACATGCAGCCAATTTTCAGAACTTACACAGGCCGGATTAGTGCGATAAAAATCATCCAAACCGAAAATAAATCGTTTGCGGTTTGGATGGGGACTGCATTCTGGGGAACAAATGTCAAGCTGCTGAATGCGGCTGGGCGTGGTGGCGGGGCTGTCACGGCGCTAATTGGCATTAGGCATAATATTGGCGCATCAGTTTCGGGGGAGGGTCGGGTCGTCGGACAACTGTCTACCGGATTTTTGGCGGTCGTCACAGGTGCTGGCGGCGTAAATGCTAATTTGGGCTGGGGGATTGGGTTAATCGGTTCAGCTCAGGGAAGCGGCGGCGTAACGGCGACTATCAGCATAACGCAGGCATTGTCGGCAATCATTGGCGGCAATGGCGCGGTGACGGCTGATTTGTCGGTAGCGGCGTATGCCATCACACTGGGAATGCGCGGACGGCTCACCGCTCAACCCGCTGAGATCATTGAATCGCCGATACGACAGCAGGCGGCGGATGAAATCATCTACATGATTGAAACGATATCGGATATGACGACAAAAACGCCGGTTGCGACAACTGCGACACGCGAAAGCACAAATGCGGATGCAACCTCGTCGGTTTTGCTTGGCACGCTAACGACAAACGGCACAAAGCTGCTTTTGCCACGCCTTGGGCCGCTAGTGGCTGGTGAAATATACAGAATCAATTCGCGGTTCATGGTCGGCGGCAATGTAGTCAATGTGTTTTTTAGAGTGATCGCAGAATGAGCGCATTTAGGATTGATGTTTACAGCGCCGCTGGCACAAAGCTAAACTGGTTTGATCAGTTGAGCGGCGTGAGCATTACTAGCCGCGCCTCACGACTGGGAGAACTGCGTTTTAGTGTGCCTCAACTTGTGGCGCTTGATCGCGGGGTGCAACGCGGGCGGGTTTACAAGCTGTATCACATTACCGATGGGCTAATCGGCACGTTTTACCACTCAACGCAAGAACTGGACGCAAACGGCGACGTGCTGACGGTGACGTGCCATGATCAACTGATCGAATTGACGCGCAAAACAGTCGGCTTCAATTGGGCATTGAGCGGCCTAACGCTCATTCAGGGCATGAACGCAATTATGTCAAGATATGGTAATGGGTGGGCTGCAACAACTGACCATAGCTCAAGTGATTTTTACGATTTCAATTATGACACTGCTGGTGAGTCGTATTTCCAGTTAATTGAGCAGGCAAGACGTTCAAACGCTGGATGGTTTGCGTTATCGGGTGACAAGCAAATTAAATACGGCAGATGGCTAGATTCGCGGCTGACTGGCAGCATTGCAGCGCGATTTATCAGTGTGGCCAGCGCTGCGGGTTGGCGAATTACCGCGAACGGAGATATTGCAATTGAGAGCATGACGGTGCGCGAGGACAGCAGCACGATCATAAATCGTGTGATCGGATTGGGTCAGGGGCTGGGCGTAGCGCAATTATCGCTTAAATACAGTGATCTAGCATCGCCTTATCCCGTTTTGACTCGTGGCAATTGGGACGGCAGCAACACAAATGGCACTAATGACGCGGGTGCAAAGACGCGAGAATATTACATCGAGGATTCTGGTAGTATCGCTGAACATGGCCTCAATGAGGCAACGGTGCAATTTGACGTTAAGCCGATCACAAATTCAAAGGCCGATTTGCTGAATGCGGGTAATGCGCTTTACTCGGCGGCGGTGGCCTATCTGCTCAGATCACGTAAGCCGCTTGTCAACTACACATTATCGGTATTAGGGCTTCCAAGCTCTGTATCATGCGGCAGCGTAGTCGAGGTAGATTATCGTGATGTCGCAACAGTGATAGACGCAAATAATGCAAGTGTTAGAAAAGTAAAATTGGCACTTAACAAAATGCGTCTGTTTGTGTCTGAAGTTTCACGTGAGTTCGACGACATTGGCGGTTTGGCACGTGCCACATTGACGGTATCAACGACTGGCGAGACCTTCGCGGAACAAACGGAGGTTACGACAGAGTTGATACGCGATGCAAAGCGCTTCAAACTCAGGCCGGCCCCAAGCATGGCATTGAGAGAAAAATCATTCCACACGCAAGCAATAAAAAGCGGAGTGAACTACGTGTGCAAATTGAAATATGATGCAGCAGTTTTAGAACTGAACGCCGTCAAATTTGTGTTTAGGCTTGGGCCGCTGGTGTCATATGCCAGCAATAACACCGCATCGGGCGGTGGCGCAACAACGAGTAGCGGCGGTGGGCAGGCGGCGACAACAACAAGCGCTGCCGGGGGCGGAACTCAAACCACATCGGGCGTAGGGGGCGGTGGAACGTTTGGTGTTGGGAGTTGGTCGTCGGGAGTAGTTCCGACAGTTACGGGTTTTGGCTACCCGAAATCTGGCGGCATCGAAGCCACAACTACTATTTATAACAATTTGACCGGCTTCTATAATCATTCTCATTTTTCAGACCCAAGCGGGCATCAACATTCCGTGCCGGATGTCAACCATTCGCACTCCGTGCCGGTTCATTCGCATTCGGTGAACCTGAATGATCATTCTCACGGCGTTTCTGTTGCGATTGCATCACACACACATTCAGTGTCAGACCACGTACATGCAATAGTATTTGGTGTCATTGAGGATAGTGCTACTCCGAGCGGGGTATCTATTTGGCTCAATGGCGTTCAAGTCACCCAAATAAAAAATTATGACACTGGTCAGTTCGCGGGGGCTACGGTTAGCGGGGCTGGGACATATTACGTGTCGCTGATTACCGCGCTGCAAAATATGTCAGATTGGCGCGGTAATCACGATATCGAGATTAGATGCACTGGTGGTCAAGGTCTGATAACCGGAAAAACCGAGGAACGGTTAACCATTCAACCGATTGCCGTTGCAGGCGATGATTAATGGTTACATGCTCTCTACCCATCCGATCAAGTCGGGCATTTGGTCGGATGTGTAATTGATGTAGACGTGGCAATAAAACGCCTTTGGCGCGTCTTGCATTTTTTCAATTCTGCCGACCTCTCGGCATTGATCGATTATGTCTGGTAGTTGCTCGATGTTGGCGACAGAAATAAATAAAGTATTTTGATCGCCAAACTCGATTGCCTTTGCAGCGATCGGTTTGTTGGGTGCTGGAGGAGGTTTTCTCATAGTTATTTGTTGTGAAATTTCTTATGGCACTCACGGCACACAGGCACAATGTCGCGGAGGGGCAACTCGTTGCCAACGTTGCCGTAATGCCGGTGATGCCAATCGCGTCGCGGGGCGTTGCACATTATACAGCGCTTGCCGATCGCGAGCGAGAGTATCGCGCTGGCGAGCATCTTGCGGATGCGCCATAGCGGGGATTGTAGATAACGGCGGTATTGGCGCTGGGTGCGGGTCATTCTGCTATCTCCATACAAAACGCCACGAACCACCGCCACGCCTGCAACGCCAGCCACACAACCGCGTAGGCGACGATAGCGGCGATGATTTGCAGGGCAACGATGGTTAATGGCGTGATTGGTATCATTTTTTATTATCCGTGAACATCTTGCGCAAGTCAGCCCATTTGCCGACTTGCTTATTTGGCACTACAGACTCAAGCGCTTTTATGGATTGCATTTGCAGTTTAAGCCGTCTAAATTTCTTGCGGGTGTTTGGGGTTTTGGTAATCATGGTTGGGATATAAGTTGGGATAACTTGGGATAATGCGCATAGGCCGAAATGCTGCTTCGTTGCCCGGGCAAATTTCAACCCATGCGCCGTATCGGTATGCTTGTATTACTGTTTCGCCCGTGCTGTATTCGCGCCGCCGTGCAAACTCTTGCAGCGGTGTGCCAAAATACAAAGCGCCGTGTGTGTTTACAATTCTCATTTCTCCATTGCCATTACTGGCATTATGTGAATTTCTCCATTGCCATTACTGGCAATTTGAGCGCCGCGAATTGACAATATAAGATCGTTGCCTTGTTGACCTTTGCCCAATCTGATGCCAGCCTTGCGGCATTGATTCAGGGCACTGGCCAGCATGGTTAATGCGTCAGTCGGTGTCAGTGGTAATTCGTCCTTCTCGCGTTTCCGAGAGTTTTTTAGATCGTTTGTCATAGGCTGCGCATCGCTCAGAACTGAGGAGGTCACGCTTTCCTCCGTATCTTGCGGGTTGTTTTTTTCCATCTTTACCTCGTTTTCTCCATTGCCAGTATTTACCACCTGTCATAAATTCATCGCGCCAAAGGTCGGCGAATACTGGCAATTCTTCAAAATCTTTCATTGCCATTACTGGCAATTCGTCCAAACTGTCTAATGCCATTACTGGCAATGGCTCATCTAGCGCCGTTGGCGTTACTGGCAACGTGCTTGCATCATTGCCAGTAACGGTCGGCGCGGTTATTTTGGGAGATCGTTTTTTTCGCTAATTGTTGCGGTTTGAACCGAATCAGCCGCAAATGGTACAGCGGCGGGGGCTGGTAATGCGTTGCGAGTCGGCATTTTTATGTTTGCTACGCTTGCGCCTAACGACTTGGCGCTAGATTTGATACCCTCATAGGAGGGCAGCCAGTCGATAAGGCTAGTAGTCAATTGGGCAATGATTGTGAGGGCAAAACTGATGCCAATAGCGCTTACGTAGATCAAAGCGCCCGTTTCTTGCATCGCCACAATCGCGGGTATCTGAATCCGCGATAGGCTGGATACCGTCTCGATGCCCACAAACGCCAAAAAGAAACCAGTAACCACAAGCATGATCGACCATACAATCACATCAAAGCGGTCTTTGCGCTGGGTCGCATCAATCAATTTAAATAGCGCCCAAACGAATAACGACTCGAGCAGCACTCCACACAACAGGGCGACGATAGGCTCAATTTTGCGGGACAATCCAAAATACACGTTTGAGAAAATACTCGCCCCAATCATGACCAATTTCAGGACAAATCCGAAATAGTGACCCGCTGCGGCAGCAGCGGTGGGGAAATTCGTTTTGTTGGCGTTTGCAATTGCCATTGTCAGAACTGGCACAAGTGCAAGCGCTGGCAATAGTCCAGCAACGGCCTTGCCTAAACCGACTAATGCTTCTGGCACTGCTAAGTTTTTGTTGTTGCCCAGTACTGCCCCAAGCGACACAAGCGAAAACGTTAGCAGCATCCACCCAGCCATTAGCAAATAGCCCATACCTTTTACCGCGTTATTTTCGGTGGCAATAACTACTACAAGCAACACGCTCAAAATACCGACTGAAGAGAAAGCGTTCATGGACGCGGTGATCAAACTGACACCGATATGATTTTTGAATAGATCATAAACGGTGATAAAGCCTAAAGCCACAAGGCAAATGCCTGACATTGACAACCAAAACGGTATGTATTTGGCATCAAATGCTGGCGAAACAAATTCAATTAACGCGTCCAGCACATCGGGAATTATCTTTTTTAACTCAAATTTTTCTTTTTCCATTTTTGTTGTTCCTCTTTTTTTGTTTGCGCCGCACATGCGGCGATTGACACTATAATTAATCCGGCGCTTGTGTTCCCGCGCCAGCCGCGTAGTTTTGGCCTACGCGGTTTTACTTTGCCTCTTTCATGTAGCGCGTTTTACGCTACACATCCCAAATTTTATCATAGTTGTAGCGTGATTTACGCTACAATTCAGCGCATAGAAAAGATAATTATTAAATCCACAAGCTTTCGACTTGACTCAATTACACGCGAACGGCTTAAGAAATTGCGCGATTATTACGGCCCCTCAAACATGTCCGAGGCCGCAATAATTTCGATGCTCGTTGCTCACGAGTGGGAGCGCATTGAGCGCCCCACTCGTGAGCCTAAGCCTAAAACACCTCAGCCGCCGCCAACAGCTTGACGACTTGGCGCTCTGGCATGTTGTCGGCCACTTGGACATGATCGCAGTATGGTGCAATCAGTTTTTGAAATTCATTAGCTTTTCTGATAGCTGTATTTAGTTCCATTTAAAACCTCTCAAAATGCCCCTATTTGATTCAGCACGAAGCAAATAGGGGATTGCTTGAATTTTTGTCAATCGTTTAAATTTGCCGCCAAACGGTTGATTATTCGCGGCTGTTTACCGAGTCGCCGGTAATGGTTCACAATCTCGATTGCATCGTCGCGGGTTCTGACGATGTTCACATCGTCGCCATTCCACGCGGCGATAAAATCTTTTTGGTCGTTGGTCAATTCGCCGGTGGCGGTTTTGACTTCCACCAGAACGTTAAAGCCGTTTACACCGACTAGCAAATCAGGGCAACCGCTGCCAACGGTGTGCAGATGCAGCACGGTGCAACCGAGTTGCCGGAATGCCTCAACGATCTCAGGCTGGTTCGCGTCAATCTTGGCGATAGCTCTCATGATTGCACCTCGGCAATTTTGCTAAAAATGCTATATTTGCCATAATAAAACGTGTGGAGTTTTATATATGCCTCTGCGGCCTGTTCTTTTGTCTCAAATCCGCCAACAACTAATTGCACTCTATATTTGCCCTTATGCAATGAAACGCCTTTAGCGCCCTGTTTATTATTTTTGAATTTGCCCCTATTCGCCATGTTGAATGAATGAGATGCTATTCGCAAGTTTGATTTTTGGTTGTCAAGCCGGTCGCCATTGATATGATCAACGCTATCGCCTTTTTTTGCATTTAACAGCAACCGGTGCATAGAAATTTGTTTTTGTTCGCCTTTTTTTTGATAAGTTCCCTTTTTGTATCCAAAAGCATATCCAGACCCGCTGCCGGTTAAATACCAGTTGTATCCGCTTAGCATGTCAAAATCTTCATCGTCTACTTTTGTTACCAAATTCTTGCTGCCGTTTAATTTAATTTCTTTCATGATTGCACCTCAATTACATCGCGCGGCAAATCTGTGACCTTAATCCAAACGCCACGAAGCGCAGACAATGGACGCGTGTCATTGTGATTAACTTGGGCTACTAGCGCCTTTCGGCGTTTGTCGTAGCTCACGCGATAAACTCGCGGGTGGGCGTAGTGCTGGACAAAGTCGGGGCGGGTGATCAATTGCGCGAACAGCCATAGGCCGGGCTTCGTTGGCAGTTCGGGCGACCATTGCGGCGGGGGCGGCGGATGCGGTATCGAATCTACCAGTATGGCGTTTTTTAGATTCGCTAGCTTCATGCTATCACCTTATCGCGTTTTGCGGCCTCGGGCTTGGGCATGTCGCGGATGCACAGCGCAATTATGCGCTGGATGCGCTGGGCCAGAACGGGGTCGGGCTCGGTGAATTTGGCGAGGCTGGCGCGTTTGCGTTCGATCTCCTCGGGGGTCGGTGGGGGTAGTGGGTTGCGATAGTTCATGTTGCTTTCTTCTGTGCTATTTTTGCCATAAACGCATTGACGCGGCTGGCTAATTCTGGGTTTGCGGCGGGCGCGTCGGCGTTGCGGCGGTAATGGTTGATCGGCTCAAGGCCAATTGCGCGGGGCGGCGGCGATAGTTGGCGGCTTGTGTCGGCTAGCCCATTGCCAAGCTGTTGCAACATATTGCGCACGGTCGGCAGCATGTTGACGGTTTCGGCTTCGCGCTTTTGTAGCGCATCAAATATGCCGCGGAATTGGGCAAAGTCTGTGCCGTTGTCATCCTCCATGCGGTTAACAAAGCGCCGTTCTCCAAAGCGTTGGGCGGCAACTTTTGCCAATGGGTGAACGTTGTCGGCGTTGTCGCCGCCATTGCGCCACATTGGCCCGCCGTGAACGCCATCGCTGATCAAATAGCGGGCGAGTTGCTGCCATGCGCGGGCCGCGTCGATGTCGTTGGCCTCGGGTTGCATTTTTGCCATGAGCGCTAGCGCTTTGCCGCGAATCATGCCGACGCTGGGCGGAAAGTTGTCTTTAGCCTCGGCAATGATTTGATTTACGGCAGCGGCCCAAAAGTTATCTTCTATGCCGTCGCTCATTTCGACGTGAGTATTTGCGCGTGCGTTAATGATTTCGGGGGAATCTGAGGCCATTAGTGAGTAATTTGCCGACAGTTTGATCAGCATAGCCCCGACACATTTTTTACTTGCCATTATGATTCCTCCATGAATGCGGCTAAACCGGCTCTCAGGTTCGACATTTGCAAATCGCCTTTTGTTTGGCGGGCCGTTTGTGCAGTTGGCTTGTTTCGCTCTGGGATTCCTGATGAATACCAATCCAGAACGCCGCTCAAATTTTGCGGGTTAAATCCTCTGGCAGACCACTGCGCAAAACATTGCGCTAATTTTTCGGTGTCTGGTTCGCTCCCAATCGCTTTAATAATTAAATCGTAGGTGACAATCGGCGGCATTCTGTTTGTAACTTGCTTTATTGCCAAAATTGCCGGATGAGATGATCTCGAATCGGCTTTTGATTTTGAAGCGGGGGGGGGATTCGAGATTTTGGCTGGCGATTTTTGCGGCGGTGTTGTTGGTTCGCTTTTTGGCGCTTTGCTTTCGGCAGCAGCAACGTTAGGTTTAGTTAAGTTAGGTTTAGTTAAGTTAGGTTTAGTTAAGTTAGGTTTAGTTATGCAGTCTACAGATACATTACTTACATTGTTGTTACATGTAACATCAGTGTTACTTACATTGTTGTTATTGTTATCTGGTTCTGTGTCACTGGGTAATGGTTGCTCGGTCTTAGCGCGGCGTGATGCTTGTAAGCGTTTGTAGTAGTCGCGGTTTTCAATGATGCGCTGCTGAATCTCCCGAAATCCCGAAATTTCAATACTGCCATCGGGGTGGGCAATTAATAAACCAGCTCCAACTAAAGCATCTATGTCTTTTTGCATGAGGTCGATCTCGTTGCCACGTCCTAATATCCATGCAATATCTTCGATGGTGGCGCTAAACATGCCCCAATTTTCGGTTGAGGCAGCATACATATACATTTCGATGTATGCCGCTTTTGCTGAAAACCGCTGCCGCCCGAATCGTGGGTCTGTTCTAAGCGTTGGGTCTAGGTCAATTGTTTTCATCTTTGTGCTCCTGTCTCCCCCGTTGCATATGGCGAGAATGCGCCGTGATATTCCAGCGATGCGGCGATATAAGCTTGTTGAGCTTCCTCTGGGGTGCAAAAACTCCCTAGATAGATTTTTTGTTTGTTTACCGTAATTTCAGCCCTGAAGGTTTCGCAGTCAACATTTTTGCTCACACCCTTAAGCCTTGTTTTATTGTTTGAGTTAGCCCCGCGATTTGACGAATTTTCTGATCTGGTGCAAACTCGTAAATTGCACCGGCGGTTGTCCAACCTGTTTCCGTTTGTATGATCGGTGTCGTGCCTAGATGGTGTATTCATAATCTCTTGGTGCATACGGATTTTGGTGTATTTCCCATCAACTCGTAAGTGTCGCCTTGCATACCCTATAGAATCGATATACCACGTGAATTTAGACAGCCATTCATAATCGCTGTCGTCAACCAGAATCTCTTCGCCCTTTTTTGTTTTGATGATTGCCATAGTTAGTTGGTGATCGGGGCGGCTTGCGTCGCCCCGATGCGGTTTAGGCGGCGGCTTTAATAATCTGGGCGGCTTGTGCAATGCAGGCGGCGGATGGAATCAGATAGCCCTTAGCGGGGTCTTTTTCTGGGTTAATCCATTGCCACACAGCCTTAAGTTGACCGGCGGTAGCGTCTTTCAATGAGTCAACGCCAAACAGTGCGGTTTTGAGAGTGGCGGCGTTGTCGGTGTTGCCTTTGCAAACGCCTTTTCCAAACATCATCGGAAGGATGGCGGCTTGTTTTTCACTGAGCGCGTAGCCTTTTGCGTCGAAATCTTGGGCGGCTTTGCGTATGCCGTCAATGATGCCCTGAATATGGTCGGGCAACTTGGCGGGTTCTGGTTCTGGCTCTGTTTCGGTCACGATCTGGCCTTCGATTGGCTGGTCGGGCTGCGGCTGCGCGGGTTGAGCTTGGGCGGCGGTAAAGCTCGGCGGTTCAGGTTGGCTATAGTCAATGTCGGTTTGCTCTTGGGTGGCGGTTTCGGGAGCGGCTTTGATGGTTACGCGGTCGATTGTGCTGACTGGTGCGGATAGGCCCCCGCTGTTTATTGCGCGTTGGAATGCGCGTTTCTCGGCACGCTCAACGCGGGTTAGTGTTTTGCCGCCCTCGTTGCCGCCAAACTTTTCGTTTTCGCGGACAATGCCGATACCGGTGGCCTCGGTTGGTTCGCCTCCGATGGCAGCGACAACGGCAGCGCGTAGCTCTGGCCCCTTCATGCCCTCGAGCGCAAATGTTTGGGTGGCGTTGTGGCGCAATTGCCAATACTGTTGGCGGCGCTTTGGGCTAACGATCTTGCATTCGACCACGACATCGGCTTCAGTGAGTGGCGGCTTATAGGTCTTTGCGATATCGGCAAATCTCCCAACGTCGGCTTTGGGGTGAATGATGGTGTATTGGGGTATTAGTTCATCGCCGTGTGATGCCGCGTATTGCATCGCGGCAAAGGCTTTTGTTTTGCTGCTGTGATATACGCCAAATTCGGGTGTCCAGCCGATTTCGCGGGCGGCAACTGATAAGCCGGTGATCTTTTCCTCTTGGTAAAGGGCAATCGCGGCCTCAACGGGGATAAGGCTTTTTACGCCATCAATCTCACATTGTGGGTGGCGCATTTGCAATGCGCGAATTTGGAGGCGCGTTTGCTCTGGGTAATCATCAATCGTGGGGGGTTTTGCAATGACAAGCTGCTTGCTCATGATATGTCCGCTCCTATCTGACTGAACGCCTCGTTGAAGGCATTCCGTAATTCAATTCTTGCTACTCTCTCAATTTCTGCCATGCGTTCGTCGTATGGCAGCCGTAAATTTGCGGCGTTTAGGATTCTCAATACCGCCGTATCTTCGTCGCTTTGGGGTGTGTGGTCGGTGGGGCCGTTGCCGGTATTAAACCGGCGATAGCCTATGGTCCATGTGAGTTGTGTCATATCGGTCACGCTGCACCGCCTACGATGTAATCGCGGTTGGCCGCAATGTTGCGGCGGACGGCGGCCTGATGCGACGGGTGCAGTAGTTTGTTGCGGTCTAACGCGCATTTGTGCGCACGCGCTGGCGTGTAGCCACGCGCTATGAGCGCGGCTTCGGTGGCTGCAACGGCAGCTTGCCATGTTTTTAGGTGAGTTTGATTTGTTGACATCGGTATTCCTGTTAATGTTGTTGCTTTGCCGATGCTATAATTAGGACATCGGCGACGGTTGGGGTTAGTTATTTAATCGTTGCGTAAACCTCGGCTTCACCTTCCAAAGCGTGCCGAGGTTTTTTTTATTGCACCTCTTTATTTAAAAATGACTCAAGTGCGGCATTCACAAGATCAGTTGTTTTGATTCCAGCTTTCAATGCGGCATCAAATTTGTCCTTGATGCTCGGCGCAATCAACACCGAGATTTGCATCTTTTTTTGCGGTCTCGACCGAATGAGGCTTTTTAGATTGCTTGGAAGTGTTTCCGTTTGCGTTTGCATGTTGTTTATTATGGTATTTAACATTAAGATATTGTGAGAAATAATACTAAAAACTATAATAAACCGTAAATTTAATATCACGATCTCTACCGCGATCGGGTTTGCTATTGGGAGGTATTCGTATCGCCCGTAGTTGGGGCTTTGCTCGCTATCCCCATGCCACGATGACGGCGTAAAACATGATGATCACACCGGCGGCAATGAGCCAATCGGTGAGGCGCTTCATGATCGCACCCACTCGGCGGCGTTTTTGTCGCTAACAATTTGCACTCGTGGCATGTTTGTGAGTGCCACGTTTTGAGACTGAGCCAAACGAGAAACCGCGACCGCTAAAGCGTCCTTTGCGGTCTTGGCTTCGCGGGCTGAGACAATGCAATTAAATTGCCTATCGACTGCAATAAATTTGAATTCGCGGCGTATCACCGCCTTGCTGTTAGTGGATGGGTATTTCAAAACGTCGAAACGAAGGATTTTTAGCGCGATCTTTTGCGCGTCGATTGTTTTCATGATTCCTCAATGGCTAACCCGCAGTGCGGGCAGAATTTATACTCGTTGTCGGCGATGTCACCGGCGGTAAACATATGAAGATGGCCGCACGCTGTTGCGTATACGGTGCTTTCTGTGTCGTCATCAGTGCTCCATTTGCATGTTTGAGGCGCGGCCTCCAATTCGTTTTTAAACACTTTCACCCAAGGCGGGTTTGTTAGTTCTTCATTCGTTATCAATGTCCGGCCCGTTGTTAGATGCTTATACCATTTCATGATTGCACCGCCCCCGCCTTGTTTTGCCTAATGCGCTCACGGGTGGCGGCGCGTCGAGCAAAATCTTTGTAATCAATTGAGCGGTCTAAGGTGATCGCGTGATCGTTAGCATGCGGCGCGAGTTTAGGTAATCGCTTAATTGCTTTGCGTTTGCATTTACTTTTTGCATAAAGGCTTTTGTGCTTGCAGTATTTGTTTAATATGCAATGCGCAGAGCGATAGGGCATTGGGAATATGGATTGAAATTCAAATACTGTCATTTCTCGCTCTGATTTTCGCGCGTATTCGTGCGCTTCGACGTGTTTCATTTTGCCGCTGAGGTTCATTGCTGCAACTCCTCCCACGCTTCTGCCGTCCAAGGCAAAGCGGGTTTAAAGAAGTGTTCGTAAATAGCGGCGGCATAGACGCGAATCTCGTATTGGGCTTCTTCGGTCAGGCGCAAACCGAGAAAGTGCATTAGGTTGTGGGCATCGACACTGGCAATACAGGTATAGTAGCTTGCCCATGCTGGCAAAAACAAACGGGCTTGCTCACGGGCAACACCTACCGTCAACGCATCCTCGTACAACTCATAGCACTTGGCGTAATGTGCGATTAATTCTCGCGTCAAAACTTCCCCCGCACCTGGTTCGACTTCGCCGCTGCTGGCTTGCTTGTTCGATGGCGATTGCTTGCGCCAAACATCTGGCACATAAAATTGATCTTCTTTAAACTCGACGTAACGCCCTGACGAAAAATTAAAACTAAATGTCCGGTGGCGGACTAAATGCCAGAATGTGACGACGGGCGCATAGATGCGAAACTTGAATGAGACTTGCTCGAAGGGTGAAGTGTGGCGATTTCTGATGAGGTATCGCAACAGTTTGCGGTCGGCTTCTTCGCCTTTGCTGTCGCCCATAAACGATACACGCGCGGCATTGACAATGGCGAGATCGCCCGATACGCCGGTGGCGGGGTGTGGCATCATGTCGAGTAATTCGACCCAGCCTTTGTCTAACACGGGAATGCGTTTGCCGATTAGGTTTGAGTTATCCATTTGTTTTGTTGCCTAATGCCGCAATTGGCACAGGTGGCTGATTTTGGTATTGGCCGGTGTAGGGTGAACCCGACACGCGAAAGAATACAATCTGCGTGATGGGCATACCGGCGCGTAAAATAATTTCGGTGCGGTTGTTGAGGTTTGCAACCTCGATTGTGAGATGTCCACGCCAGCCAGCTTCCAGCGGCGTTACATGCGTCACAAGGTTAATTCTTGCTAGGGTTGATTTGCCAAACGATAGCGCCATAATGCCGTCGGGCAAATCAAAAATCTCATGGCTTGTAGCCAATACGCACGAGTTTGGCGCTAAGACAAACTCGTCAGCGGTTTTATTGATAATGAATTGGGCTTTGAGGTTGGCGGCGTCAATGATTGGGGCGGCGTTTATTTGCCACTGGTTGCCCAGCGCAATGCAATAGCCGTTATTGTCCAACCCTCCGCTGATGCCGTGCCAGTCGTAGCGCTCGGCAAATGGTGCAATAAGTGGCTTGTTGTTTTTGCAGAGTTGGCGTATCTCGCGATCGGCAAGAATTGCTTCGCGCTGCAATTTGTTGTTGGTGCGCAAGGTTTCGGTCTGTGTTGGGTATTGAACCGAAATGTAACCGGCTGGCGGGTCGTCGTCGGTTTCGAGCAGACGGCCGGTTTGTTCGTTGATATAGAAGCTCATATTATTTTTGTTACTGCATACTGACTGCATACTGTGCCTTGCCAACGCGAATCAATTTGCCGCTTTTTACCAAGCTCGCCAAATATTTGCCGGCTTGGTCGGGGTTTGGCAGCCCTTCAGCTCTGATACTTTGAATCGAAAACCGTCCCAACTTTAAAGCGGCGCGATAGTATTGTTGAGATACTACACGGGATCGGGGTATAGGAGTTTTCTTTTGCGGCGATTCGGGCGGGGGTTTGATAGGCTTATTATTGCCGCTGCATTTGGGGCATTGGCAGTTATCGGGGTAACTGACCACATGCCAGCGGCTCAGGGTTTCGCTTTTGGCTGATCTGGCTACGGTGTTGGTATCGCGGCAGATCGAGCAGGTGATTATCGTAACGTTAAACGGGCGGTAAGGTGCTTGTGCTATTGGCATGTTTATAACCGCGCCCTCGGCGCTGATCGGGGCCGAGGGGTCGCTACCAAAGGAGAATGAAGCAAGCCGCTACGGGTGGCGGCTACTGGCTACGCCTGACGCTAACGCCAAACATAGCACTAACAACACATGGCCTAGGCCAACTAGCACGATGACCATCATCAGCGCGGCTTTGTCGTGGCTGTGGCTTGTGGTTGTGCCTCGGCTGTTGGGTAGTGGAATCACTTTGCACCTCGCTTAATGCTGCGCTTTTTGCGCGGTGGTTTCGGTGTGGGCGGCGGCGGGGCTTTGGCATAGTCGATAGTGGGATCGGGTAGTAGGTGTGTCATTTTTAATTCTTTTGCATGATTCGCGTCTTGGCTAGATCGCAAATGGGTATAAATTTTTGTTTTGTAATTTGGCAAAACCAAATAGATTTTGCAGCGTATTTAATGCAGTCGGACACCGGTAAATAAAAGGTTTGTATCGTTGGCATTTCTTTTGTTTCATATGGCCTGTCGGTTCTTCGGTGCAATCCCTGAAGTGTGTTTTTTGCAAATATAAATATTCCTTTGTAGTTGCCTTGGATATACAACCAAGTGTTGTCTTGTCTGTATATCCCACTTCGAACAAAACTCTCACGGTTTGCGCTTGTTTTTTCTGCGGTCTCAATGCTGAGTCGGCCCGTGTCTGACCATCGGTTGTCTAGCTTGATTTCAAATCCTTGCAAATTCTCTCCGGTGTTTTGCTGGTATCGCCTTGAGGATAAGTTTTGCAGGATAATTCCCTCCTTTGCTAGGGCGGCACAAACAAAATCCTGAAACTCAAGTCCAACTTCAAGCGCGTCTATGTGCTTCGCGTCTGGGTAAATTGCTTTAGGCTTGATTTCCGTAAACATCCCACCCCCTAGCGGTAACATTTCGGGCAAACAATTCGATGCGCCGCCCGTTGGGGTAGATCGTATCGATCACACTTCGGAAATGTTCTGGCTTCTTGCTGTGCTGCGTCCTCTCCTCGCTGTAAACCGAATCAAATAATTTCCTTATATCTGGCTGGCAGCTTCCGCGAGTGCAGACTAAAAGCATCTCGTGCCTTACGCTGTTGTAGTGTCCCATGTTGTGTAGAATTTTGTCCCACACAAACGAAGATTTATATTTAAATCCCCATGCGCTTACAACTTGGAAGGATTCTTCTAGTATTGGGGATGTCACCCACATGAACAATACAGCGTTATCTTCCGCCAATGCCTTGATGGGCATGTTGCATATATCCGGTAGCGGCATTGTCATGTAGTGGTCGCGCTGCTCGGTAAAATAATCTGGCTGAGTGTTGCCGTATGACCAAGGCGGGTCGGCGTAAATAACGCGATATTTATTTGATGGCATTTGCGGCGGTGGCGGGGCCGTTTCTACCAATACTTGCCGCCTTGCTTCTGATACTGTGTTCACCCCAGAAAGTATTTTTTGTGCGACTTGCATTTGGCGATCGGGCGAAAGGCGCGAGATGCTGAGTAGGTCGGTTTTCCTGTCGGCTAAATCGGTATCACGGATGATGTCTTTTACGGCGGGCGCAATGTCGCGGGCAATTTGAATGCTCTCAAACACAACACGCTCTGATATTCCGGTCTTTGCGGCGGTGTCTTTGTTAAAACTTGAAACTGCGGAATCCGCAGTTTCAAGTTTGTTTCCTTTGTTGTTGTGCCAGCCGCCCGATGCCCCATGTTTTGTTTGCGGATAAAGCGCTTCGTAAATCTCTTTGCGCCTTACTAGATTCTCGCCCCTATCTATCTCACTCAATTCGTTGCGTATAAGATTTTCGTCTATCTCTGCAAGTTCGACCCGTAGCCCGTCAACGTGTATCGTGACGGTCGGTATCTCTTTCCACCCCAAGCTTTTACAAGCCAAATACCGGTGATATCCAGCGACAAGCGCAAAGTCTGAGGTGATTGTTATTGGATTCAATAATCCTAATTCTTTTATGCTGTTTGCTAGTTCTTCTATTGAGCCTCGTGTTTTGCGGTGCGATGGTATTTTGATGTCGTCGATGTTGGCGGTGTTCATAGTTTAGGAAGTTTGCGTTGCTGCTGCGTTTTCAATAAACTTGTTAATGATGTCCCGCGTCAGTTCGGTAACGGTAACGGTGTCGCCGCGCTCGACTGTCGCCAATACTGCCAAGCGTTGAAGCTTGGTTCTTAACTCCTTTGTTATAGGTATGCTTAACGTAGTATCAAATCTTTTCATATTTATTTACTGTTTGTAATTGTATCACTTTTGCAATATTCATAAATAAATATTTGCAAAGTGTTATCATGCGGGATAGAATAATGATATGAAATTTGGGCAATGGCTAGCGGCGGAACGCAAGCGCAAGGCGTTTACGCAAGATAGTTTTGCCGTTGCCGCTGGCTACAGCCAAGCCATGATTAGCAAGATTGAAAACGGCTGCTACGTCACCCGCCGCGCTGATCGGGGCGGCGGGGTCGCTATCAGGAGAACAAAAAGAGGCAGCCGTTGCCAATCAACGGCTACGGTATCAATTATGCGCTATTTGTGCCAAGCCAATCGCCAGCGGTTTTGTCGCTGACGAGTTTGACTCGTGGCATGTTTGTGAAAATCACGTCTTGAGCCAATCGCAAGCGCTCAACAGCTTGCAGAAGCGCATCGGTTGCGGTTTCGGCTTCTCGCTCCGAAACGACACACTCAAATCGTCTGTCCCCCGCAATGAATTTAAATTCACGGCGGATAACGGCCTTGCTGCTGGTGTTTGGGTATTTCTGCACATCAAAGCGCAAAATTTTTAACCCAATTTTTTGCGCGTCAATTATTTTCATCTGAATGTGGCCATTGCTACTATGGCAATGGCAATAATCATGCCGGTAACGGCAAGGCGCATCATGAGAGATGCGCAACCAACAAGGGTGTTGCCTGCGTAGCGCCCGTTGCGGCGGGTGATGCTGGGTATTTGGTGGTAATTCATGCTGCACCGCCTTTGCCAAAAATGAGACGTAGTTGCGTCTCAATGTCTTTGAGCGTGTTGATGCCGTTGAGGTCGATCTCCATGACGATCGCGCCTTGCCGGATTTCGATCCAGCACGTAGCGACACCTGCGTTGCTCAAGCTCACCATCAGCTTCTTCGTGCCGCTGTCGTCGTCAGTGAAGCCCGGCAAGTAAATTGATGCCGCGTTTCGGGTTGTCTCGGGTTGAAACCCAAGCGCGAGCAGTTCGTTATGGGTTATTGGTTGCAATGCCTTCTTCATGCTGCACCGCCTTCGCGGTTAAGAAAACGATGGCCGTCTGGGACAACGATTTCTTCCATCTCGCTGCCGCCCAATTCCGCATCAGACCCATTCGCCCAACCAGCCGCAAAGCCGCGATCTTCGCGGCCTCGGCGCGGGGTTGTAATCTGGTTTCTTGTTGCCAGTCTAGTTGCATGGCGCGTTGTTGCCAGCCGTGCCATGTCCGACTTGGACACAAACACGACGCGCTTTCCTGCGCGTCGGGCGGCATTTGCCGCCGCTTCAATGCGGCGGTCTTCAATTTCCGCCGAAACTTCTGGGGTTTCCACCCCAACAAATAGGCCAAATTCGCCATTCGCATAATTGCATGTAGCAATTAGCGAGGTAACAAAAAATTGTTCCGGCGCTGGGGCTGCGTCTGTCTCTCTCACAGAGATAACAAACCGCCCACCCGAAAGCAACATGTGGGCGCTGCGCCTCATGCCGCTTTCCAGTTCTTCGAACTGGTCTTTTTCTAAAACTTGTATCATTTTTAATTTTCCTTTGTTTGTCTTGCCGCCTCTAGCGCCACGTCGCGCACCCAAGTGCCGATTCTTCCACCGCCTGCGCTTTTTTCCAACAGCGTAAACTCTTCGTCGTTTACGCGAAACTTTACGGTGCAGTTTCGCGGGTCAGGCACGGCGCGGTTAGTGTTGCCGCGTGGTGCGCCTACGCGGGGGCGCATTTGCCATACAGCGATGGCCTCAAACGCCTGATCAATTGGGCAATCGGGCGTTAATTTGGCAAGGGCAAGCGCGGCTTCGACATCATCGCTATCCATGTCGAGGTTGAAGGATAGCGGCATGGATATTAAATCGCGGGTGGTGGCTTGCATATAATGATCTCCTCCACTCGCGGAACTGTGGTTAGTCGCCGCGAGTGAGGGATTTTTAACTTCGTCTCTTTCGCAACTCGGCAGATATTAATTTATTTAATTGCTGAGTTGTCAACTTTAATTCGTCTTTCAGCCGTTGCCGCGTTGCGTTGTCTGCTTGCGTTGCGGCAAGTCGGTCGGCTGGGTTATTGATTGCAGTAATATCGTAGAGGTTGCCCGCGTCAAATTCGCGGGCTATCAGTTTTTGTGCTGATTTAGACATCCAAATAAACAGTCTCGGATTCGCGCTGGGCGATGCGATTTGCGCGAATGGTATTCACCTCATCGCTGATGGTGTAGCCATTGGCAGTAATCCATGTGGCATCTTCCCATCCAAAAACAAAGCGCCCGATCTTGTTGGCGTGACGCTCAAGATTTTGGGCATCCTCTTTGGTTTCGACGTTTGTTTTTACGGCGGCTTGCCAGCCGCCGCGTTTTTGCTCACGGGCAACAGCGTCAGTAAAATCATCAAACTCGGTGTAGTCGCCGCGTGACAATGCGGCACTGTCACCGCTAACCGATCTGAATTCAACGGTTGTCAATTGACCTGAGAACCGTTTCATAAATTGTTGGTGCAGATCGTTTTTTTCGCTAGTTGCAAATAAAAATTTTTGATACATTTTGGTTAGTCCTTTTTATCGTCCGCCTTATTGCTTCCGATAATTGAATCGTAGCACAGTTCAATTATTTGTCAAGAGGTTTTAAGGTTGGACTTTTGCCCGCAATAAAAGGCTGTAGCTTGTGGATAACCTGTGGGTGAAATGTGGATAACGTATAATCTAAGTGCGCACAGGGCGCGACACTACACCGGAGGCGACATTGAGGGCAATAGATGTAAGCAGATATCAAGGCACGATTGATTGGGACGCGGTCAAAAGCGGGCTTGCTGACGGTCTGCCAGTCCAAGCGGCTTTCATCAAATGCGGCCAGCTCGATTATCTCGATCCGACATTTAAACGCAACTGGTCTGAGGCCAAGCGCGCGGGCGTTAAGCGCGGGGCGTATTGGTTCAGCGATCACGGCGGCAAAGACCCCGTGACGCAGGCGTGGAAATTTTGGGACAGCATCAAAAATGATATTGGCGAGTATCGGCCAGTTATTGATGTAGAATACCCAATGAAGGGGCAGACACGAGCGCATTTTAATTATCATATGCGTGTTGTGCGCGAGTTTGAATCAATCAGTGGCATCACTCCAACTATTTACACCGCTTCGTGGTGGTGGGACAGGGTAACCGATGGCGGCGATTATTCGCGGTATCCGCTGTGGGTAGCACAGTATGCGCAGCAGTTGGGCGCGTTGCCAATAGGATGGAACGCGGCGGCGATGTGGCAATATACCGATGGTGGAACGGTGAATGGCATTATTGGCGGGGTGGATTGCAACAAAATTTTAAACAATAACGCAATTCTGCTAAATGCGCCAATCGTTAATTTGCCTGCCGTGTTCCCGTCGAGCGCCAAAACAATCGCGCCAGCAAACGGATATCGCCGGCCTTCTGAATCTGCCGACACGCTCTATAGCGCCGACATCGAAAATGTTGATGTCACTATCCATGACATTGACGACACCAAGCAATTTGCGCTGACGAGTATGACCTCGTTACGGGCTTGGATGCCAATCCGCAAATTGAAATTTGACTTAGCACCAAAGCCTGAGCCGCCGCCGGTGACACCGCCGCCGGTGACACCGCCGCCGGTGACACCTGAACCGCCAGTGACACCTCAGCCCCCAACAATACAGCCAATTCGATTGGGTTACAACGTGCTTAACGCGGGGCTAGCCATGAGCAAAGCCGATGCGGGATGTAGGTTTTTTATGTTGCAAGATGTTGGCGTAGCGCGGGCGATTAAGCGCAAATACCCCGACTCGGTGGTGATGGTGCGCTGGTATCACTCGCAGCGGGTGACGGCTGACGATATTGTCAGGGCGCTATCTCCATCGCTAGACGATGAGCTTGTATTCACTGGATTAAATGAATGCGACTGGCTATGCTATGGCACAGTTGCCCAATTGCAAGAACGGGCGGCGCTTGATGTGGCAGTGGCGCAGCGGATAAAACAGCGAGCGCCAAAAAGCGTTTATGCGGCTGGGACATTTAGCGTAGGCACTCCCGACTACACAAGTTCTGCGATCTGTGACGCGATGCGGCAATACTACGCGCCGCATTACAACAGCGGATTGATGAGTATCGACTATCACAGCTACACCCCAAGCCTAACGAGCGGCTTCGATATCTGGTATGCGCGGCGCTGGGTGCAATTGTTCGACAAATGCGGGTTTGATGTCGGCTCGACATCGCGTATCTATTCGGGTGAGACGGGGGTGGATGATGGCAATGGGCGCGGGTTTGTCGGTGTTGGTGCAACTCAAGCGCAGATAAACGATTGGATAATTAAATACAAGGCGCTACAATCTCAACCAATAAACGGGCAGCCCAGCCCCTTTATTGGCGGCGCAGTGTTTTGTTTGGGCGAAAATGGTGATAGACGGTGGTTGCCGTTTAAGGCAGATGGATATGAGGTATTTAGATGACAAGTGAGACTTTATCAACAACGGCTGGAATGGTTTTATCGTTGGTTTTTTCGTACGCGCCGGTGGTGCGTGACAAATTTGAAACGTTGAACCCGTTTCAAAAACGAGCCGTGATGGGCATTTGTATTATTGGTGTTGGCATCGCGTCATTTGCGCTCGGATGCGCGGGGTTAACGAATTATGTGACGTGCGATCAACCCGGTATGGTTGGTGTTATTCGCTCGGTCATAGATGCACTCGTAGCTAATCAGGCTATGTTTTTGCTTACTCCGAAGAAAAATGACTGACACACAAGCGCTTCTTGCAATTATTAGCACTGTAATTAGCGGCATGGTGGGCATGATCGCTTTTTGGATGCGCGAGGCAATCGCGCACCAAAAAGCGTACATCACACAATTAAATTTAAGGGTGGCAACGCTTGAGAGTCGAGAACAGGAACGCGAAAAGAGGATTGAGCATCTAGAGTCCGAAAACAAGCTATTGACTTTTCGTCTTAAAAGAGCAATCAACGAATTAACAAAACTAAACCCAGATACCGCGAAAGTTTTGGGCGAAACGGGGGGCATAAATTTTGTTTGATTTATTGATGCTGGTCCAGTTCGTTGCAATCATGGCCACAATCATAGTGATGGTGGCAGCCTGCGTCGATTTGGTGGAAACCAAAAATGAGGATTGAAGCCGCGTTAGCGCTGGCAGTTGCAATATCATTATTTGCGGTTGTGCCAGAAAATGAGGTGCATAACTCGTATTTGCCGTTGATTAAAATTGACCCAACGCGAACGCCAACGCCCAAACCGTTGCCAACACCAACGCGAACAGCAATGCCAGCGACACCGCCAACCGTGCAGCCTCAGCCAATGCCGACACCTCTACCGACTGCAACGCTGGGCAGGCGATGCGATTCATCATCACCCGACTGGCGCGGTAATGGTGGCTATCCGTTTTGCGTAGCGCGTGATATGGGTTGGGCTGGGCAAGGTGCAAGCGTTCAGTATCGTTACGCTGGTAGCGGCGAATGGCTCACGGTGGCGTGGGATTTTTACGGCTTCGAGTGGTTGGAGTTGCGGCTGGAAAATAACAACGGGATTGCACAGTGCGAGACGCGCAATGTTGGAACGGGTCAAGGCGGGTTCAGGCTGAGGGTTGGCGAGAGTGGTAGTTATTCGTTTAATACAAATCAGTTAGCGCGTGGGCTATACAAACTAGAGGCTTATGTTTGGAGCGCGGACCGCGAGTGGGGGCATAACGAGGTATTTATATGCGTGAGATGAACGAGGAATCAAAACAATTTAGGCAGGTATCTTCCGGTATCTTCCGGTATCTTCCGGTTTTCAGGTGGCAATGAGTTTGACGAACTATAAGCCAATATTCCCGTATTTCGGCGGCAAATCAAAAGTTGCGCGTGAGGTCTGGTCGGCGTTCGGTGAAGTTAATAATTACGTCGAGCCGTTTTTTGGATCGGGCGCAGTGCTGATGCTGCGCCCCCAAGTGACTGGCACGGAAACAGTCAACGACGCGGACGGGCTGCTGAGTAACTTTTGGCGGTCTATCAAATCAGACCCCGAAGCAACCGCCCATTACGCCGATTGGCCGGTAAACGAAGCTGATTTACACGCGCGTCATTTATGGTTACTGGGGCAACGAGAGCGAATCACCGAACGGCTGATGGGCGATGTTGATTTTTATGATGCAAAAGCCGCTGGTTATTGGGTGTGGGGTATCTGTTGTTGGATTGGTAGCGGCTGGTGTAGCGGTCAGGGGCCGTGGTCATCTGTTGATGGCGTTCTGACCAACGCGGGGCGGGGCATTAACCGCCAGCTGCCGCATTTAGGCGATGCGGGGCGGGGCATTAACCGCCAGCTGCCGCATTTAGGCAACGCGGGGCAGGCTATTTTTGATATGTTTGCCGAGTTGCACGAACGTCTGGCGCAGGTGCGGGTGTGCTGCGGCGATTGGATGCGCGTTATGGG
>Ga0222712_10000889_pt1 | contig 38340 bp, 37 predicted proteins | sample C33_657DmetaG_FD_165043 | JGI IMG/M metagenome (GOLD analysis project Ga0222712, IMG submission 165043) | Estuarine water microbial communities from San Francisco Bay, California, United States - C33_657D | ecosystem: Environmental > Aquatic > Marine > Unclassified | place: USA: California... | reverse complement strand
TGTCACCGAAAAAAGTTATCCCGACACGTTTTCTCGTAGAGCTGTACGTCATAGCTGTCTATTTTTAAAAGTGTCACCGGGGCGTAGTTTCTGTATTTTTGCGGTAGAAGCCTATGTGATGTAGATATCATTAAAAATTTACTATTTTTAAGCATCAACATTCATTTTTTGTTCCCTTTTGACTTTTTCTGAAAAGTTATCCCGACACGTTTTCTTATAGAGCTGTACCTCATAGTCGTCTATTTTCAGAAGTGTCACCGAAAAAAGTTATCCCGACACGTTTTCTCGTAGAGCTGTACGTCATAGCTGTCTATTTTTAAAAGTGTCACCGGGGCGTAGTTTCTGTATTTTTGCGGTAGAAGCCTATGTGATGTAGATATCATTAAAAATTTACTATTTTTAAGCATCAACATTCATTTTTTGTTCCCTTTGCTCTCACTCACTCTTTTTGAAAAATCGATGAACTAGTGGCCTAAAAAAAATGCAACTAATATATTAGTAAAATGATAAGGAAGAATCTGTAGATTTAAATATTTATCTTACAAATATTTAAAAATTTGCACTAATTTATTATTTTAATATGATTTTATCTTTGTTTTAGAACTAGAACATGTGCATATAAGAAAAAGTGAATGCGCAAATTTAAAATGTTTCGTATAGCGGTACGAAAAAAAAACAAAAACGATTGGCTTACCGTAACGCTAAACCAAAAATTGGCCACAATGGTCAGTGCTTTTAAAGGCCGCGTTGACCATATTGACCAATTATTTCATTGGTGCGAAACTTTGGATCAATTAGAGTATTTCTATTATCAGAGTTTTAAAATTGATTATTCTAAAACTTTTTATGTATTTATTGTTGATTTTTTTACCATTTATTGGGTCGTTTTGCGCTGGGTTATTCGGTCGAAAGCTTGGTCCTTATGGAGCATCTTATATTACTGTAAGCTGTATGGCATTTGCTTTTTTGATATCTCTTTTTGTTTTTTATGAAGTTGCATTATTAAATTGTTGTGTGTATTTAAAACTCACCCCTTGAATCAATTCCGAGATGTTAAATGTAGATTGAGGTTTTCTTTTTGATTCTTTGACAGTTGTTATGTGTTGTGTAGTAACGTTTGTTTCTTCGATAGTCCATTTATATTCTACCGAATACATGGCACACGATCCACATCTTCCTAGGTTTATGTCTTATTTGTCTCTTTTCACATTTTTCATGTTGATTTTAGTCACTGCGGATAATTTCATACAAATGTTTGTTGGGTGGGAAGGTGTAGGTCTATGTTCTTATTTACTTATTAATTTTTGATTTACTCGAATCCAAGCAAATAAAGCTGCAATAAAGGCAATGATTTTAAATCGAATTGGGGATTTTGGGCTTGTAATTGGGATTTTAATCATTTTTGTTGAGTATAAAGCAGTGGACTATGCTACAGTTTTCGCGATAACTCCAATTTTTACCCATAAAGTTTATAATTTTTTAAGCTTAGATTTAGATTTAATTACGATTATATGTTTTTTTTTGTTTATAGGTGCTGTAGGAAAATCAGCACAATTAGGTTTACATACTTGGCTACCTGATGCTATGGAAGGTCCTACGCCAGTATCTGCTCTTATTCACGCAGCAACGATGGTGACTGCTGGAGTATTTCTTATAGCACGTACTTCTCCTTTATTTGAATACACGCTTAATATGCTTAGTTTAGTTACAGTTGTAGGTGCTTGTACGGCATTTTTTGCAGCTACTGTCGGATTGTTGCAAAATGATTTAAAGCGAGTAATTGCATACTCCACATGTAGCCAATTAGGTTATATGGTGTTTGCTTGTGGTCTGTCTAACTATTCTGTTGGAGTTTTTCACCTAGTTAATCATGCTTTTTTTAAGGCATTACTTTTTTTAGGTGCGGGTTCTATCATTCATGCTGTTGCAGACGAACAAGACATGCGAAAAATGGGAGGTTTGAAAAAATTAGTACCATTTACCTATTCTATGATGGTGATCGGTTCTTTAGCTCTTATTGGATTTCCATTTTTGACAGGTTTTTATTCCAAAGACGTTATTCTTGAAGTCGCTTATGGGAAATATACATTAGAAGGTCATTTTAGCTATATTTTAGGTACCTTAGGTGCTTTCCTTACTGCCTTTTATTCAACTCGGTTGATTTATCTTACTTTCTTGTCGTCACCAAACGGTTATAGAGCAGTAATCTGTTCTGCTTACGATTCTTCGTACCAAATAACAACTTCGTTATTTTTATTAGTTATTCCTAGTGTACTTATCGGATTTTACGCTAAAGATATGATTATCGGTTTTGGTAGTGATTTTTGGGGGAATGCTATTTTTACTAGTCCTGAAAACATGAATCGGGTGGATTCAGAATTTATTACTCATATCTTTAAAATTTTACCTGTAATTTTAAGTTTATTAGGGGTTACGTCTTCATTTTTACTTTATTTATTCAGTAGTAAATTATTGGTTCAGCTGAAAATGTCCACTATAGGCAAAAAATTTTATAACTTTTTTAATAAAAAATGATTTTTTGACAAAGTATACAATGAATACATTGGTCAATTCTTTTTCACTATTAGTTATACTGTTACATATAAAATAATTGATAGAGGAATTATCGAAATTTTCGGGCCAATGGGATTATCTTCTTTAATAACAAAAAAAGCCTCATCTATTTCTAAATTACAAACAGGTTATTTGTATCATTATACATTTTTAATATTGACCAGTCTTACATTGATTTTAGGAGTACGCCAATTTTGGGTAGCAGCAGGCATTAATGTAGACTATAGAATTTTTATTTTGTTTTTTGTATTTAGTTTTTTTTGATCCAAAAAATAACTATTAAAAATTGGATTAATTGAAATCATATAAATGATATCACATCAGTCATCTTTAAGCCCTATTTACGCTTTTGTAACTCGTTGACTTTTTTCAACAAATCACAAAGATATTGGAACTTTGTATTTAATTTTTGGAGCAATTTCAGGTGTTGCTGGTACCGCGTTGTCTCTATATATTCGAATAACTTTAGCTCAACCTAATAGCAGTTTTTTAGAATACAATCACCATTTATATAATGTTATTGTTACAGGTCATGCTATTTTAATGATTTTTTTCATGGTAATGCCTACATTAATTGGAGGTTTTGGTAACTGATTTGTTCCTTTAATGATCGGTGCTCCAGATATGGCATTCCCAAGAATGAATAATATTAGTTTTTGGTTGTTACCACCATCATTATTGTTATTGTTTGCATCTATGCTAACTGAAGCTGGAGTAGGAACTGGATGGACAGTTTATCCACCTTTATCTAGCGCTACAGCTCATTCAGGTGGTGCTGTAGATTTAGCTATTTTTAGTTTACATTTATCAGGTGCGTCATCTATTTTAGGTGCTATTAATTTTATTTGTACAATTTTTAATATGCGAGTGAAAAGTTTATCTTTCCACAATCTTCCATTATTCGTATGATCTGTTTTAATTACGGCATTTTTATTGTTATTATCTTTACCTGTATTAGCGGGAGCAATTACTATGTTGTTAACTGATCGAAATTTCAATACTACTTTCTTTGACCCTGCTGGTGGGGGAGATCCTGTTTTATTCCAACACCTTTTTTGATTTTTTGGACATCCGGAGGTATATATTTTAATTTTACCTGGTTTTGGTATTATTAGTCATATCGTGGTTAGTACTGCAAAAAAACCTATATTTGGATATTTAGGAATGATTTATGCTATGTTTTCTATTGGTGTTTTAGGTTTTATTGTATGAGCTCACCATATGTTTACAGTAGGTTTAGATATAGATACTAGAGCTTATTTTACAGCTGCAACAATGATTATTGCTATTCCAACAGGAATCAAAATATTTAGTTGGCTTGCTACTCTATGGGGAGGATCTATAGATTTACGAACCCCTGGTTTATTCGCTATTGGTTTCATTTTTTTATTTACTGTAGGTGGCGTGACAGGAGTTGTTCTTGCTAATTCTGGTATAGATATTGCTTTACATGACACTTATTATGTCGTAGCCCATTTTCATTATGTGCTGTCGATGGGAGCAGTATTTTCTATGCTTGGAGGTCTTTATTTTTGGTTTGAAAAAATTACCGGTGTTCGTTATTCTGAAATTTTAGGAAAAATTCATTTTTGAAGTTTTTTCTTTGGAGTGAATTTAACTTTTTTCCCAATGCATTTTTTAGGTGTTGCGGGAATGCCAAGACGAATTCCAGATTATCCTGATGCATATTTTGTATTTAATAAAATTGCATCATGAGGTTCTTATATTTCTGCTATATCTTCTCTATTTTTTTTTTATGTTGTATTTGATGCTTTCTCATTTGGTAAAAATGCAAATACTGTTGAGCATAAATCATAAGTCGTTTAAAAAAATAGGATAATAACTTTTGGTTTTATTCCAATTATAACAATTATGAAAAAAATATTTACACTTCTAAGTTTTTATGTCTACAAAAAAATGGTTTTTATAACACACTGTGATAGTCCAGCGCTTTGGCAAACTTATCTATCTGATCCTGCAAGTATTACTATGGAAGGTATTTTAATTTTTAATAAACATTTATTGTTTTTGTTAACCGTAATTGTTTTATTTGTTGGTTGATTGCTGTTTTATACTATACATTATTTTTTTGAGTATAACAATCAATTTAGCTCAAAATTTGTTCACTCAAAAGAGTTAGAAATTGTTTGAACTTCTGTCCCAGCTCTTATACTTTTAATTTTGTCTACACCATCTTTTACGTTATTATACGCAATGGATGAAATCTCAGAACCAGAATTGACATTGAAAATTTTAGGACACCAGTGATTTTGAAGTTATGATATCTCTGAATTTAATTCATGTCAAAAACAAGAGCAAAGTTTAAAATATGTTTGTTATATGATGGCTTTAGACGGATTACCTACAACTAAACACGGGTATTTCAGATTATTAGAAACCAACAAAAGAGTCATTTTACCTACTAATACTCATTTAAGATTATTAGTAAGTGCTGCTGATGTATTACACAGCTGAACGGTTCCTTCGTTTGGATTAAAAATTGATGCGTGTCCTGGTAGATTGAACCAGGTTAACTTATTTATTAAACGTCTAGGTATTTTTTTTGGTCAATGTAGCGAAATTTGTGGTGTAAATCATGGTTTTATGCCTATTGTTATTGTTTCATTACCTACCACACAATTTCACCATTATATAATGACGAAATTAGAGTTAAATTAAATATGTTTATTAAAAAAAAATATTTAAATTATTAATAATTATGTATTACACTTTAAACTTTTTTTCAAATGATAGTAGAACATTATCTTCAATCGAGAGAACTTTATTTTCTTTTTACAGAAAACCTTAGAAAAAAATGAAAGAAAAAATTTGTTTTAAATATTTAAAGACCAAACATAGTTGGCATTTAGTAGATCCTAGCCCTTGGCCACTAGTTGCGTCTTTAGGAGCATTTTTTATGACTTCAGGAACCGTTTTATATATGAATAAATTTTTAGGTGGCGGTCAATTGGCATTGCTTGGATTTTTTTTAGTGCTTTATGTTATGTATACTTGGTGACGTGATATTATTAGAGAAGCAACTTTTGAAGAACAACATACGGCATCAGTTCAACGAGGGTTAAGATTAGGAATGATTTTGTTTATCGTATCAGAAATTATGTTTTTCTTTGCATTTTTTTGAGCGTTTTTTCATTCAAGTTTGTCACCAGCTTTTAATTTAGGCGGGGTTTGACCTCCTGAAGCAATTCAAACCATCCAAACTTCAGGAATTCCTTTAACCAATACGTTTTTTCTTTTAAGTTCAGGAGCTACCATTACTTGAGCGCACCATGCCGTTATCGTGCGAGCTAAAAAACAAGCAATCATTGGGTTATTGTTTACTATTTTATTAGCAACAATTTTTACTTTACTTCAAGGTATGGAGTACGTAGAAGCACCATTTAATATCAACGATAGTGTTTTTGGTTCTTGTTTTTATATGGCTACTGGTTTTCACGGTTTTCATGTCTTTATAGGTACTTGCTGCTTAATTGTATCTCTTTTACGAATTGTCTATAACCATTTTACGTCGACTCATCATTTTGGTTTTGAATCTGCAGCATGGTATTGGCATTTTGTAGATGTTGTTTGGTTGTTTTTATTCATCACTGTTTATTGGTGAGGAGGAATTCACTAAATTCTTCAAAATCTTGATTTTTTTAATTTTAATAAATTATAAATCTATTAAAACTGATTTTGTATAAGGGAAATAGTTCAGTTGGTAGAACAGTGGTTTTCAAAACCAAAGGTCAAGGGTTCGAGTCCCTTTTTTCCTGCGATGATATTTTTTAGAATGTTCTTACAACATTAAAGCATAGATTTTTTGGCTATTTTGAAGTTATGTAAAACAAATGAGTAATTTTTCAAATTACTCAACTAGTTATTCTAATGTTAAAAAATACTCTTATTAAAATATTCTATAAATAATAGTTAAAATCTATTACAGGATTATGCGTTCCAGTTATGACTTGAGACCTAGTATTTTTGGTAAATTTATAAATTTAAACTCTTCAGATGCATATAATAATTCTAGTTTTATGTCTTTTTTTGTTACTAAGACAATACGGTGATGTCAGAATTATTTATTATCTATTTTAGATGGCCATTTGATTCATTACCCAAGCCCATTAAACTTAACATACGCTTGAAGTTTTGGATCTTCTGCGGGAATCTGTTTAATCATTCAAATTTTATCGGGTATTTTTTTAGCTATGCATTACACTCCACATATTGATCTTGCATTCAGTAGTGTAGAGCATATTATGCGAGATGTTAATAATGGTTGATTAATTCGTTATATTCACGCAAATGGAGCTTCTATGTTTTTTATTGTGGTATATTGCCATATCTTTCGTGGCTTGTACTACGGCTCTTATATGCAGCCAAGACAGTTACTTTGGTGTTCTGGTGTTCTTATTTTTATCTTGATGATGGGGACAGCTTTTATGGGCTATGTACTTCCTTGAGGCCAGATGAGCTTCTGAGGTGCTACCGTAATTACAAGCTTAGTAACTGCAATTCCAGTAGTGGGTCACTCCATCGTTGACTGATTGTGAGGAGGTTTCACTGTTAGTAATGCCACATTAAATAGATTTTTTAGTTTACACTTTTTTTTACCATTTGTGATTGCTGCTTTATCTTTAATCCATTTAGCGCTTTTACATAAAGATGGTTCTAACAACCCTTTAGGGGTGGATAGCAAAGGAGATAAAATTCCTTTTTACCCTTATTTTGTGGTTAAAGATTTATTTGCGTTTTTCTGTTTTTTAACTTTTTTTGGGGTTTTTGTTTTCTATTTCCCAAATGCTTTAGGTCATCCAGATAATTATATACCGGCAGATCCTATGCAAACACCAGCTCATATTGTACCTGAATGATATTTCTTGCCATTTTATGCTATTCTACGGTCTATCCCTGATAAACTTGGTGGTGTTGCGGCTATGGGCGGTGCTCTTATTGTTTTATTTCTAATTCCGTTTTTAAATACGTCTGAAATTCGAAGCACCACTTTTAGACCTATTTTTAAAGTTTTTTACTGATTACTAGTTGCTGATTTTTTACTATTAGGTTGAATTGGACAAAAACCTGTTAAAGATGTTTACGTTGTAGTAGGTCAAGCTGCAACAGTATTTTATTTCTTATTTTTTATTGTTTTAATTCCAGTGATAGGAATCATTGAAACTAAATTGTTATCATATAACAGTAAAAATGACTTGTCTAAAGTTGATTAAACAAGCATAAAAGTTTTGTCGATTTTTTATCTGTTCTTTTTTGTTTTATTATCTTGTTTATTGGATCATTTAGTAAAATCCCCTCTTTTTCATGGTTAATTATATAATACGAATAGGGCTATTTTTAAGAGGTAAAAGGTAATTAACTCAATTGGTAGAGTGTTTCGTATACAAAGAAAAGCTAATAGTTCAAATCTATTATTACCTAATGACATTAAAAAAAAGAAATTTATTAAAAAAAATAAAAAACTTTACTATCAATTTTGGTCCTCAGCACCCTGCGGCTCATGGTGTGTTAAGATTAGTATTAGAGCTTAACGGTGAAATTGTAAATCGAGCAGACCCACATATAGGCTTGTTACATAGAGGCACGGAAAAATTAATTGAATATAAAAATTATGTTCAAGCACTACCTTATTTTGATCGTTTAGACTATGTTTCAATGATGGCACAAGAGCATAGCTACTGTTTGGCAATTGAAAAGCTTTTTAATTGTAAAGTTCCAAAACGTGCTCAGTATATTCGGGTACTTTTTGCTGAGATTACTCGAATTTTAAATCATTTGTTAGCAGTTGGTTGCCATGCAATGGATGTAGGTGCTATGACTCCGTTCTTGTGAGCTTTTGAAGAAAGAGAAAAGCTTATGGAATTTTATGAAAGAGTTTCCGGGGCACGAATGCATGCTGCTTATTTTAGACCTGGGGGATTACAGGTTGACATACCGAAAGGTTTATTAGATGATATTTATATGTTTACCGAGCAATTTTCGTTAAGATTAATTGAAATGGAAGACATGTTAACTGAAAACAGAATTTGAAAGCAACGGTTAGTAGATATTGGTGTTGTTAATGCACATGATGCTTGCCAATGAGGTTTTAGTGGGGTTATGCTACGCGGCTCTGGGATTTACTGGGATTTAAGAAAAAGCCAGCCTTATGAAGTGTATGATAAACTCACATTTGATATTCCTGTAGGAAGTAATGGTGATTGTTATGATAGGTATTTAATTCGGGTGTTTGAAATGAAAGAATCGTTAAAAATAATTGAACAATGTTTAAATTTAATGCCACTAGGTTACATTAAAACAAATGATTTTAAAATTTCACCTCCAACCAGAACGGATATGAAACAATCAATGGAAGCATTGATTCATCATTTCAAAATGTATACTCAAGGCGTTAATATTCCAGCTAATGAAACTTACATTGGTACTGAAGCACCAAAAGGAGAGTTTGGAGTTTATTTAGTTTCTGATAATACTAATAGGCCTTACCGTTGTAAAATCAAAGCGCCTGGTTTTAATCATTTACAAGCTTTAGACTTTATGTCTAAAGGACATTTAATTGCTGACGTTGTTACAATTATAGGTACTCAAGATATTGTGTTTGGTGAAGTTGATCGTTAGTTGTTATGGGGTTTAATTTAAAATCTATAAAAGTTTTACACATCCTTCCAAATGGTTGTGTCTATTTTGATTATTCTGCTTATCTGAAAACTCACACAAAGTATAATTTCTCAAAAAAAAGCTTATTTTTGAACTTGTTAGACAAGAAAAAGCTTACTTCTACCAATTCCAATTTTTTTTACAAGAAATACCGTAATAAGTTTAAATCTGACTCCTTTACTTACAAAGAAGATTCTACAGAATAAGTTTAAATTTGAATCTTCTTTATGTAGACTATTTATATATTAAACATTTTGTTACTGTAGACAATCAGAGCATTATATATATTTTTGTAGCCTAAAATATTAATAACCCATCAAATGAATTCACAATTAATTGTAAAAAATATTTGAAATTTATCTAAAATATCCCCCCTGGAAAAAATTCAATTACATGGTCAAGAGCTTACAATCTTAGTAAAATCAAAATTATTATACGATACTTTAATACTTTTAAAATATCACATACCTTATCAATTTAATATTTTAACATGTATAACATGCGTAGATTTTCCTAATAATAAATATAGATTTAAATTGGTTTATGATTTACTAAGTATTCGATTTAATATTCGTCTTAGAATTAACACGTTTACTCATGAATTATGTGGCATAGATTCTTGTGATCGCCTGTATTTTACAGCGGGCTGATACGAATGTGAGATTTGAGACATGTACGGTGTATTTTTCAAAAATCATTCCAATTTAAAACGAATATTGACGGATTACGGTTTTGAAGGGTATCCTCTTCGAAAAGATTTTCCGTTAAGTGGTTTTGTTGAAATGAAGTATAACGAAACAGAGAAAAGAGTAATAAATGAATCAATTGAGTTATGTCAAGAATATAGAACATTTAAATTCTTGTCTCCCTGATAATTACTCGTATGAAAAAGCAAACTCAAAAAGATAAAAAAATTAGAAAATTTTTTAATCAACAAGAATTAAATCATATTATTTTAAAAAGCATAGTTAAAAATGAAAATTTATCTTTAGTATTGAAATGGAATGCAATCTCTAAATTATCTACTTTTGCAGGAAATCAAAACAAAACTCGATTCGTCAACAGATGTATTTTAACTAATCGCAAAGCTAAATTTAACCGAATCTTTAAAAAATTTTCTAGATTAAGTTTTTTATCATTAGCAAGATCTGGTGTAATTCCTGGACTAAGAAAATCGTCTTGATAAAAGATTAAACTACAAATGATTTCATATATTTTATTCTCAATGAATGATTTACATTCAAATAGTTCGTTGTTTTACAATGAGTATTCTGTTATTTTGATTTTTTTACTTGTCGCTATTATTTTATCTGTTATTATTGTATTTTTGTCCTATGTATTAGCAGTTCAAAAACCAGAAACTGAAAAACTATCCACATACGAATGTGGTTTTGAGCCTTATGAGGATGCACGTCATACTTTTGACGTTAAATTTTATCTAATAGCTATATTATTTATAGTTTTTGACATTGAAACTATGTTTTTAATTCCTTGAACCAACGTTTTAGCTCAATTAGATCTTGTCGGATTTTGATCAATGATTGATTTTATCTTTGAATTAAGTATTGGTTATGTTTATATTTATTGTATTGGAGCGTTAGATATACATTAATTTTTTTATATTTCAAGAAAGGTGACTGAGAGGTTTAAAGTGAAGATCTGCTAAATCTTTGTATCTGAATTAGGATACCGTGGGTTCGAATCCCATCCTTTCTTAAAATTTTCGATATGTTTTTATTTACTTCATTCTTTAAATCATTTTTGTTATAAAATTAATATTATAATGCTAAAAGCATCAATTTTCAGTCTTTAAAATTGTATCTCATTTGGTATTTTTTTGAATAACTAAAAAAAACAAGTTATTCTCTGGAATATAGCCAAGTTGGTAAGGCCTTCGTTTTTGGTACGAATATTCAAAGGTTCAAATCCTTTTATTCCAATAGATTATATTCGATTAAAAAGACGTATTATACACATATTTAATTCGTCGAAACATTACTTTTTTATAAGTCTTCATCGTCTAGTGGTCAGGACATTACCCTTTCACGGTGAGAACACGGGTTCAAATCCCGTTGGAGATATTTATTTTTACAGAATAGTTTATGCACGAAATAAAAAGAGTAGGTCTTGTTTAGGGCGTATCCGCATTAAAACTTAAAATTTGTACTGTTTAGTCTAGACAGCTTTGAACATTGAATCATGGTTGATGATACGTTACTATTGAAGTTCTTGTCGTCAACGTAAAAATCATTTAATCAAAACCTAAATTGAGAATTGAAAAGTTTCTGCTTTTTAGGTCTAAATTTAAAAGTATTATGAGAATGTCCCATGATCGTTTTTAAAAAAGAAAAAGCGACACTGTTTAAGTTAGATACTGCATAGTACTGGAACCCTATAAAATTTGTAAAATGGGAAAGATTGTTTGAATTGAATGTTACACTATTATCTTTATAAAAATTAGTGATAAATAACATTTTTTTAGAATATGAATAAATTTTTCGTAAAATTTGTCAATTATCTTTTGTTTGACCTGACGGTTTAATTATTCTATTCAGTTTATTCATATTTCCTACCGTATTTACGTAAGTTCCCGAAGTTTCAAAAAACACAGTATTAGGCAAATGTAAATGAGTATTCAAAAGAAATCCTTTTTTTAATTTTGAAATTAATTTTGTATCTAAGCTGCTACTTTGAGTTATTAATAAATTATTTTCAAGATTGTAACCTTGAAAGTAATTTAGCAGTTTTAAATTCAGTAGTTTTTTAATATTAGAAGTCGAAAATGAGTTGTTTATAAAATAAATAACGTTCGCTTCTTTAAAATCTTTATTTTGTATAGTTTTTAAATTATTAAAATTTGAAAATCCAACACTTCCTAATGATGAGTGTAAAATGTTAAATGAGCTGTTTTGACTAGACTGTGAAAATAAGTTAATATGCTTGGTAAAAAAATTTAACATACTTACAAATCCAGAAGAGTCTTGTCGTTTAAATATTTCGGTATTGGATATTACAACAGGATTAGAAGAATTCACAAATTCTTGACAAAATAAGTTGTTTCCCTCTACTAAAGATTTTAAAATTTTGGTACTATTAGTAATGTTTATATTCGAAAATGTTAAATTAATTAACGAACCTATTTGAATCAGTTTGAAGTTTCCTTTCAAATATCTTGATCTAAGTCTTAAATTTAGTTTAAAACCTTCATATCGAGGATTAATTCCAACTAATAAACAAGTGTCTGATTTTTTAATTTTATTATCGAAATTTGAGTCTATCAAATATTTCTGTTCTAAATCGGCATTCAAGATTCGTTGCTCAGGTTGTCTAAGTTTAAAAAATGGATATTGTTTAGTTAAAATATTTAATAGATTTAAAACTTCTAGGCTTGTATTTTCACCGATACACATGATTATCGAATGTGGGCGATAACAATTTTTTAGTAAATGATTTTGAAAATAAAGTGTATAAAAGAATTCTTTAAATAGTTTTTGCCAAGAAAGATTGATTAAAGATTGTCCTTTATTGCTTTCTAAAAAACTGTGAATTGTTTTGTCTGGGGAAAACATTCCATCAAACGAAAATCGAGTTTTATCTGATATTCAATTGGTACTATAACTTGTTTTGTCATAACCAGGTAAAATTCTTATTATAGAATTATTTTTAATAAATACCTGGGTAGGGGTTCCAAAGCCGTCAGAGAAATCGATAGAGGACACGCTTTTCAATTCTCAACTTCTATGCACAAAAGGGTATGGTTTTGATGTTAGGGCTCCCACTGGACATAAATCAATAACATTGCCAGATAGTTCTGATTGAAAAAGTTTCTCAACATAAGTGCCAATTTCACTTCCTAAACCTCTTCCAAACATTCCCATATCTTCCATTCCTGCAACCTCAGTAGCAAAACGAACACATCTTGTACAGTGAATACATCTAGTCATTACTGTTTTTACAATAGGACCAATATTTTTGTTTAAAACAACCCGTTTAAAATTAAAAAACCTTTTTTTGGTAAGTCCGAAAAAAAGTGATTGATCTTGTAGGTCGCATTCTCCACCTTGATCACAAATAGGGCAATCTAATGGGTGATTTAGCAATAAAAATTCCAAAACGTTTTCCCGAGCTTTCTTCACCAACGGGCTATTTGTATAAATGTCACCATTTGCTAAACAAGATTTTGCATTCATAGCACACGATACGATAGGCTTAGGTGAATTTTTTAATTCTACAAGACACATACGGCAATTTCCTGATATAGACAAATTTTTATGGTAACAATAGTGTGGTATATTGATTCCTAACGTTTCACAATATTCGATAAGAGGCGTATTGTGTTTTCAAAAACTAATATTTGAATTATTTTTAAATTCTAAATCGTAATTAAATTTGATATTATCTATATGAAAGTATTTCAAAACTAAAACAAATTGTTGATTTTATTTAAGGAAACGTAGCTTCAAATGGTTAAAGCGTCGACTTGTCACGTCGAAGATTGCTGGTTCAAATCCTGTCGTTTCCGCTCTATTTATTAACTTTTAATATTTTTAATTTTATCCATTCTAATCGTATTTTTTAATCTGTAATAGATTGTCAAAATAGCTAATCCGATTGCGGATTCCGCTGCAGCTATGGTTAGAATAAATAAAACAAAGACATAACCTGCAGTATCATCTAAATATATAGAAAAAATAATGAAATTTAAGTTTATGGCTAACAACATTAGTTCAATAGACATCAGTGTTATTAGTATATTTTTTCGGTTTAATACAAGTCCTAATACGCCAATCAAAAATAGTGTTATAACAATACTTAAGATGTAGTTTATATTTAAAATTATCATGTGTATATTAACAAAAATCCTGGGTACGTTGGGATTTGAACCCAAGACCTATGGATTAAAAGTCCACTGCTCTACCAATTGAGCTACGTACCCGTTTTAATTTTTTTTGCCTAAAAATATTATAGTGCAAAAAGAATTAAGAATGCCATCATTAATGAGAAAAGTGCGATAGCTTCAGTTAGTGCGAAACCTAAAATAGCAAGTTTAAATAATTCATCTTTTAAAGAAGGATTTCGTGAAACACCAATCACTAAAGCACCAAATACGGTACCGATTCCTACTCCTGCTCCTGCTAGCCCAATAGTGGCTAATCCAGCTCCTACAAATTTAGCTGCTTGTAATAACATGTAAATTTTTAATAGATATATATGCAAATATACACTCCGGTGGCTTTAAGTAACTTTTATTGTGAAAATTAAAGATCCCATCAAATTATATAAAATAGTGTTATTTTAAAAAATTAACGTCTTTGTAATTTATAATTTTAGTATTTAGATTATCATAATACGGCTGTCTTGATGGGTAATTTAGCCCCTCCAGTTTGAAAAGCTGAAATCGCAATATTTTTTGCTATACCATCTATTTCGAATAAAACTGTACCAGCACTAATTTTAACACCTCAATGCGAGACATTTCCTTTACCTTTACCCATTCTAACTTCAATAGGCTTTGCCGTAATAGGGATTGTAGGAAAGACTCGAATTCAAAGTTTTCCTTTACGACTTAGTTTTCTGACAATCGCTTGCCGGGCAGCTTCAATATGTCGAGATGACATAGTTCCAGATTTAATTGCTTTTAACCCTATAGAACCAAAATTTAGTCTATTTGAACGAAAGTTAGTTTTAGTTAATTTGCCTTTTTGCATTTTTTTATATTTAGTTTTTTTCGGTTGTAATCACATAGATTTATTAATAACTATTTTCACATAGTCATACCTTTACTCCGAAAGTCCCATTGGGTGTATAGGCGGTTGATTGATAATAATCAACTTTTGAGTTAAAGGATTGTAAAGAAAATTTCCCAAAACGTAATTTGGTCGTTTTTGCCCGGGGTGCTCGGTTAAACCTGCCTTTGATAGTAATGTTTATTCCAGTAAGCCCTGAAATCTCTCATTTCAAAAATAACATTATAACTTGTTTCAAAAACCCTAAAAAATAATTATCTTTTCGAGAAATAGTTCTTTGATCGGTCCTTAATTGATTTAGTCTAAATTGATCACTGATAAAATCTGCTAAAAGTTTCGCTGATTTTCTTTTTAAAATAGTTATAAACAAGACATTTATTGCTTCTTTAAAAAAAGAGTTTCTAACATATTTCCTTAATTGTCTGAAAAGAATTTTCAAACTTTCAACTTGAGTGTATGATAATTGTTTGTATCGATTTAAGTTTTGTAATGTCACAGAAACATCGATTTTATTTTTAGTATATTTTATTAAGCTTTCCAATAAAATATCTTGAAATTTTTTCAAACCAACAGCTAAAAATGTATTAGATTTTGTAGATGACAGGCTTTTTTTCATTCTAATTTTTTGAAGTCTTTTTATTTTTAATTTCACTTTTGGGCTAGGTAGTTTGAATTGAGGTTTTATTGCTTTCTTTTGTTTTGGGTTTTTATACTTGGAAGAAGCTCGACTAGTGTACGTTAATAATTTTTTTGAGTATTTAGTTAGATTTTTATATATAACAGTAATTGTCTTCGCTGTAACATAAAAAGAAATAAACACTTGTAAAGAACTCTCAGAATAAAATATTTTGCAGTTATGAATCTTAATTTTATACAGCCCAAAAAATCGATTTAAATATTTCTGAATTTCTAATGTTTTGTATAAATAAAATGAAGACTCTTCCAAGTTTTTTTCTATGTGCTTCAGCTCTCAGTTCTTTTTATTGATGCCTTGTCTAAAAATTCTAGCGTCCGTTTTTTGACCCATTGTTATTTGTTTTTATTTTTTTTATAAAAAAATTGCGTTCTTGTGGGAACAAATTCTCCTAATTTATGTCCAATCATTTCATCTGTGATTTTTACAATTGTAAATGTTTTGCCATTATACACTCGAAACGAGAGTTCAATAAAGCTCGGTAATATTATAGAATTTTTGCTTATAGTCTGTACGATACTTTTAGACGTTAACTTAGCAGTTTTTACTTTTTTCAATAAGTTATTTTTAATATATGGTCCTTTCCATTTTACTCGGTTCATTTTACTAAATTTTAAACGTTTTAACTTTTTTTTCAGCTTTGACTTTTAAAGATCGATTTACTTGATTAGGTATCTTTTCTTGATATAATAATACGTTTTTATTTAAAGCTAACTCCGAAGGTAACTTGTCGAAATTGAGGAACCCTTCCCATTTACTTTTATGATGCTGATTTGAGAATGTTAGTATTTTAGACAAAAAACTATTTCTGTTCGTAACAGCTGCATATTCACCTACTCTAGTATAAGTAGCATAACCCATACCAATCCGGTCAAGATTTTCAAGCGTTACTTCTAGTTTTTTATCTGTACGTATGCTTTTCCGAGTATCAAACTCAACATATACAATTATATCGCAGCGTTTATTTTTCGTTTTAGGTGACTTCAAAATCAAATAACGCATATTCTCACTTTTTTGTTTTTTAAATTTTTTACATAAGGAATCATAAATATCTTGTTCTACTGAATAAGCATAATCGTAGTCGAACGATATTATGTCTTTATACATAATACAGAATTTTTTAGCATAAATTCTGTTACCCATTTTTGTTTGGAAAAGATTTTTTTCATATGTTGTAAAACTCATTTTTGTAGTTATGTATTTCTTAATTAAAATCGAAATGATATACACTTAAATTTTTTTTCAATATTGCGGAAATGATTTAGGACTTTAAGTCGCGTGATCTACTTGTTTTACCATTTTTGGTTGGTTTACCTCAAGGAGTAACAGAAGATCGTCCACCTGAGCTTTTTCCTTCCCCACCCCCATGAGGGTGATCAACAGGGTTCATAGCTACCCCCCTAACAGTAGGACGCCTATTTAGTCATCTATTACGCCCTGCTTTATTTATTTTTTTTAAAAAAGAAAACTCATTAGAAACAGTTCCAATTGTTGCGTAACATGTAGGTTGAATGAACTTGTGAACACCTGAGCTTAAAACAACTCTACAGTATTTCGAGGTTTTTTCTATTAATTGCGCAGTAGTTCCAGCAGATCTGGTGAACTGGGCTTTTCTATTTTCCCTCAATGAAATATTATGAATAAATCCTCCTATAGGGATTTTTAGCAATGTCAAAGAGTGGCCAATTTTAACTTCAGCACTAAAACCTGATTTCACTACATCACCAATATTTAAATTTTTAGGTGCAAGCATAAAAAAATATCTACGGTTTAAAAAGTCATAAACAGAAGCTATAAAAGCAGTTCGGTAAGGGTCATATTCTAAACTAGTTACAATACCTGTTGAATCTGTATTCCTAAGAAAATCAATTTTTCTAAATTTCTTTTTGTGCCCACCGCCTTTATGGTGTACCGTAATTTTACCAGAACTATTTCTTCCTGCTACATTTTTTTTACCTATAATTATGCTTTTTATCAAAGGGGTTTTATTTAGTTTTTTTTTTGATAAGTTTATTAATTTTTTTTGAGTTAATGATGTAAATTTAGTTTTTATCAAATTCATATAAATAAAAATTATTTCAAAAATTTATGCTTTTATTAAAAATAGCAAAGAACTCATTTTTTTCATCTAATGCAATTACTCCCAATTATATAAAATATTCATTACATAACATTGAAGTTTTGGATTTTGTAAAAGAAGAAACATTTTCTTATTACGTACGATGAGTGCTTCTATGTGCATTTACTAATTTGTATAATCTTAAAATAAAAATAAACTATTTCATTTCATACATCTATTTTTCTTTTTTTAACAATCGAAAATTAATCAGTTATGTCATAAATATCAAATTATCATCTACAAATACTATAATCAATGTTAATACAATTAAAGGCAATCCTAAATTTTTTTACTCTGCAGGAATGTTTAAATTACAAAAAACACAAAAAACTAGGCAACCAAAAGCAATCATAACAATTTTACGCGCTTTATTGCTAAAATCAAAATTTTTCAAAACAAAACCTACTGCTTTACACTTTAATAATTTGTTTTTTAACCATCAATCATACATTTTTAAAAGGTTAAAACGAAAAGTTTTCGCAAAGTTAATAACTAGCTATTTGTATAGGCCACACAATGGGTGCCGATTAAGAAAAAAAAAACGAATTAAAGTACGGACTAAAACTAGAAAATTATAGAAGAAATGACTGAGTGGTTGAAAGTGGCAGATTGTAAATCTGTTAAGTTTATCTTATCGTAGGTTCGAATCCTACTTTCTTCAACGAAATATAACGCAGTCTGGTAGCGTGCCTGTTTTGGGAACAGGAAGTCATGTGTTCAAATCACATTATTTCGAAATCGCCAGCGGTTTTTTAATTTTGAATTTGTAATAAGGAATTTTTATCACAGTTCTCATTGACTTATGAAGAAGAGAAACATTTTCTAGATATGACATTTTCTTTAAATTTTTAATTTGTCTTTTAAAGTAAATTTTATTGTTTAACCCAAATCCTAATAAGTTAATTAGCGGGTTAATATTATCTAGCTCTTTAAAAGTTACCTTTGTATTGTTATAATTGTTAGTTAATAGAATAATAGGGCCATGTGTTAACACGAGTACATTTTTAAGCATCGAGTTTTTTAAAGTTGTAATCATTAATTTATTGAGTATTCGATAAGATTTCAACTCATAGCCAACTAAGATCTGTTCAATCTTAATCCAGTTTTCATTATATAAAGAAGTACCCTGAAAAAGAAAAAAAAAGTTTGATGTCTTGAAGTAGTGTTTAATTCTAGAACATTTATAAGTTTTTAAATTGAAATCCATTTATTATCTATTAGGCTTAGTAGGACTTGAACCTACACAAAACCGTTATGAGCGGTACGTTCTACCTCTAAACTATAAGCCTAAAATAGTTTAAAATCTAATTTTTGATTTTATGAGAAATATAAGCATAAACCAACTTATCGTTGTTTTTTTTATTGGAATCTTGCTATTTAGTGATTTTTCAAAAATAATAAAAAATTTTCGCGATTTAATTAAAAAAACTATAATTTACAAAAATTTAAAGAAAAAATAAGATCAGGGAAAAAGGGATTTGAACCCTTGACCTTTGGTTTTGGAAACCACTGCTCTTCCAGCTGAACTATTTCCCTTAAAAATTTATGATTTATAAATACTTATTAGAAATTAAATATCGTATTTTTTTTTCTCTCACTACTTGGTGTTGTGTAATGATCAATTGTTACTATTTTAAAGAAACTTTAGTGTATATTTTCATGAAGTTTAATTTGGAAACAAATAATTTGTTATACTTTTTAACAACTGATGTTGCTGAAATTTTCTTAGCTTATATACAATTATCATATTATACAGCAAATCAAGTAACTATTATATTTGTGTACTGGCAGTTTTTTCTTTTTATATCCGCAGGATTATATAAGTTCGAATCTGCTTATCTTAAAACCGTAATTACAATATCAATTCTTTCTCGAATATTGTGCATTTTTGTGTTAAATAGTTTTATTTTTCCAATCAGCTGAAATTTTTTTTCAAAATTTCAAGAATATTTGTCTTTCCAAAATTTAACATTTTATTTTGAAGTTAAATTAAGTGAGTACCTTATTTTTTATACGACAGTATATCATTTATGCAATTCGATTTTTCAAGTAGGAGTTTTGTTTTTTCTTTTTGTAGACCTCTTTAGAACCAATTTATACCTAATTAAAAAACTTAGAAAGATTTTTTATTTTTTTTTCTTTGTTTTTGCGACATTTTTGTCACCTCCAGAAGTTTTATATCAATTAGCAATTAGTATTTGTCTCATAATATCTTATGAACTAATAGTATTATATATGATTATAAAAACAGAACTTTGTAATCTTAGGTAGGTAGTCAATTAAAACTAATTAAGATTCCCACGGAAAATAACATATAACCTAAAGCTAGTGGCAGAAAACTTTTTCATCCTAAATACATTAGCTGGTCGTATCTGTATCTCGGTAAAGTCGCCCGTGTAACTATAAAAAAAATCACACCAAGTACAACTTTAAGACCAAATCAAACACTGCCTGGAAAAAAAGAAAGCGGAAATATATTGATTAAAGGCAATCAACCACCTAAAAATAACGTTGACATGAAAGCACTCATTAAAAGCATATTTGCGTACTCCCCTAAAAAAAATAAAGCAAATGTCATCGCGGAATATTCTACATTATAACCAGAAACTAATTCAGCCTCTGCCTCTGGTAAGTCAAAAGGATGGCGATTTGTTTCAGCAAGCATTGACACACAAAACATAATAAACATAGGTAACAAAGGTACGATAAATCAAATATCTTTTTGAGCTGTTACAATAGAACTTAAATTAAAAGAACCTGTACAAATACACACATTAATGATAATAAATCCTATAGAAACTTCATAAGAAATCATTTGAGCTGCAGAACGTAATGCACCTAAAAATGGGTATTTCGAGTTACTAGACCAACCAGCCATGATTATTCCGTAGACACTCAGCGAAGATGTAGCGAATAAGTACAACACCCCAACATTTAAGTCAGCTAATACGATTTGGTTAGATAAAGGTAACACAGCTCAACCTATTAAGCTTAAAATAAAAGTAAGCATAGGAGCAATCAAAAATATAATAATGTTAGAATTACTAGGAAAAATAGTTTCTTTAACAAATAATTTCAATCCGTCAGCCAACGGCTGTAATAAACCTAAAAAACCGATAACGTTTGGGCCTTTTCTTCTTTGTATAATACCCATAATTTTTCTTTCGGCTATAGTAAAATATGCAACAGAAATTAGTAAAGGAATAACAACAGCTAAAATTTTTAGCACAGTACAAATTATTAATACAATCATTTTTAATTTAGAGATAATAACACGAATTAAATAAAGGATAAGGTAGGATTCGAACCCACGGTATTTTTCAATACAATAGTTTTCAAAACTAACGCCTTAAACCACTCGACCACTTATCCCAAAAAGCAAAAGAAGGGATTCGAACCCTCAGCTTTAATCTTGGCAAGATTACACTCTACCAAATTGAGTTACATTTGCAAGAATAAATTTAATTGATTTAAGCAAAAATAAGAATTCTGCTTGAGATCTAGAATTGGTAGTTAATGTAATGTCTAATTTAGGCGTGTCTTTAAAAAACTGAAACTGATTCTCTAGTTCCGGGAACAATAAAGGGGTTTTTAATTGAAACGAGATAGATTTACCCCAGTTTAATTGTCCACTATATAAAGGACGATTAATTTTGGAAAAAACTGATGTTATTAGTTTTAAATAGAAAAAGTACATGGTCCTTTTTTTCAAAATGATCTTGCACCCAACAGGATTTCCTTTTTTAATTTTCAAAAATATGTTTAAGTGCCTAGATTTGGTTATTTTAGCCTTTTTAGATGTAATAAATTCTAAAGCTAACAGACCAGACAGAAGATTCTTTAATTTAGATTTTGGATACCCAAAGTTTAACGTTATTTTATCTAACCTAGGTAATTGTTTTATATCTTGATAAATAAAAGCGTTAACTAAGTCGTACGTCACTATTTTACGATTGTATTTTTCAAAAAAAAACATTTGTGTATTATGAGATAAATCCCGAAGAAAGGGTTACAAACTTGATCTTTTTACTTTTTTTAAATATTTTAGGAATGGGGCCGATAATTCGTGACGCAATTGGTTTTCCTTGCTTATTAATGAGACTAACAGCATTGGATTGGAAAAAAGTTAAATTGCCATCTTTTTTTACAGCTTTGTTTTTAGTTCGAATAATAATAGCTCTATGGACTTCACCCTTACGTACTTTTGAGGTTAAGCGAGCTTTATTACGTAGCTTTTGTACAGAGACTACAATAGTATCGCCAAGGATAGCAAAACGTCGCTTAAAGCCATTTAAAACTTTAATACATTTTACAGTTTTAGCGCCAGAGTTATCTGTTACTTTTAAAATTGTTTGTTGTTGAATCATCTTTTTGCGTTTATAGCTCAATAGGATCGAGCGTTGGATTTCGGTCCCAAAGGTTATAGGTTCAAGTCCTATTAAACGTATATTCCTACCGATTCTTAAAATCATCGATAGAAAAAATATTTTTTTTTCAGAAAAGCGTATTCGTATAAACTTTTTCGTTTAGTTATGCTTCCGCCTGATTTTTTAGTTACATTTACCAGTTCAGTTACAAGCTTTTGATACATTTTTATCTCCTTTTCCTTTTTTGTTTTACTCAAAAGAAGTTTTAACGCTAATGGAATTCAATTTTTCTTATTCACTATGTAAGGAAATTCTCTTAATTGTGAACGCTTTCTTTTTTGTTTTAATTGTTTAACTTTTATTAAAGGGGTTGTGTTAATAACCGCTCGAGTTATGACTTTGATATGGTTTTTCGCATATAATTTGTAAAAAAGTTTAAGACTTTTTAATCAAATTTTTTCAGAAATTGCACTTTTACCGTCGATCAATAGTTGTCTAATTATTTGTTTATCCATAACCTATTTGTTTATTCGTTCTCTTTTAGTACCGTATTTTGAACGTGACGTTTTTCTTCCTTTTAACCCACTGAAATCTAGCTTGCCTCGGACTAAGTGGTACTTAATTCCTGGTAAATCTTTTACACGACCACCTCTTATCATAACTGTTGAGTACTCTTGTAATTTGTGACCTTCACCTGGAATATAAGCCATTATTTTTTTATTATTTGTTAAGCGCAATTTTGCCAATTTTCTTAAAGCAGAATTAGGTTTTTTAGGAGTTCTTAAAAAAATTTTAGTACAAACTCCTTTCTTTTGAGGGCAATTGTCAAGCGCGGGCACTTTGTTACGTACTCATTTTTTTTTTCGTTTTTGACGGCATAATTGATTTATAGTTGTCATTTGTTTTAATAGTTTTACCAAAAAAGGGACTTGAACCCTTACTCTTAAAAAAAAACTAGAACCTAAACCTAGTATGTCTACCAATTCCATCATTTTGGCGATTTTTATAGTGAATACTCGTTATCGGACTTGAACCGATACTTTTTATAAAAAAATCAGATTTTAAGTCTGACGTGTCTACCAATTTCACCAAACGAGCTTTTTTTAACATTCCACAATTTGATATTTTAACACTAGGTGCCCAAGTATTCGGACTTTTAATTACTTTGTCTTTTTTCTATTATTTCAGTATCACTACCGTTATTCCAAATGTGATTGAAGTAAAAAAATTTAGAACTAAAAAAATAATAAAAAATACAAACACTATTTCATCAATGAATTTAGATTTAATCAATAATAAAAAATTGATTGATAATAGCTATAAATTATTTATGCAATAACTTGACACGGGAGTATAACTCAATTGGTAGAGTGTATGCTTTGCAAGCATAAAGTTATCGGTTCGATTCCGATTACTTCCATTATAGCCTTTAGAGGCATGACATCAAAGACAGTAAAAACTCTCTCCTAGTTGGATTCGAACCAACAACCTAGTAGTTAACAGCCACTCGCTCTACCTTTGAGCTACAGAAGAAGGGGTTGATTTTTTGGAGTCGAATTATTTTAAATGAGGTCGAAAGTCTTTGGTGATAAAAAACACTAAGCAAAATTTTTATTTCTTGAAAAACTGAAGAAAAGAGTTAAAATCCACTCAAAAAGGATAGTATCTCAAACAATTAGTATATTTAATGTCTTCTATTACTAATATTTGAAATGTTTTATAGTTGACGTGAAAATGTTTTGGTGGTAAAAATCAAATCTTTGACCTTGAAATATTAGAGCTGACAAGATCGAAAATATCTTTATCAAACGTTATTAAATCTCCTTTTTTTAATAGGTAAGAATTGTATTGCACAATTTTATTGTTCACATATACTTTTTTATGTGCAATCAATTGTCTAGCATTATTTAAACTATAAGAAAAATATGTTCTATATAACGCCGTGTCTAGTCTAGTTTCTAATTTTTCAATGAATAAAACAGTAGCGTGAACATTTTTTTTTTTAAATTCATTTAAGGTTAGCTTAACTATTCTTTTTAGATAATTTTGCTTCAGATTTCCGTAGAAAGAACTCAATCTTTGTTTGTTCTGTAAATTATATTTAAACTTTCGGCTAAAAAAAGTATTGAAGTTATATAAAAAATGTGAAATTGGATCATAGAATTTTATTTTTTTTAGTTTTGAAATTAAACGTTGAAATTTTTGTCATTTCTTCTTTTTAAATTTTAGAAGTTTGTCTCCATTTTGAATATTCTTTCTTAACGGCAACAGTTTTTTATATAAAAGCTTGTTACGCTGTTTTTTTATAAAATGCATAAATATTTGAATTCGATGTTGAAAGGTTATTTCACGAAACTGTTTTTAAAGGTTTCATTAATCGTTGTCTTAACCTTTTTCTTTTTTGTAATGGTGTTTTTTTTAATAGTGAATAAAACAAATAAAAAAAGGTTAACTTTATATTTCTTTCAATAAAATTAAAATTTCCTAATGTGCGGTAAGCTACTTTAAAATTGTGTAATGAATTTCAATTAAAAGATAAGATAGGAATTCCCAGTTTGTAAAACTCATTAATAGTAGCTGTTTCCACTTTTTGATTGAACAAAACAACTAAATGGGGTTTTGTTTTTATTTTTAATAATAGCTTAACACTTTTTGAAAAATTTTGTGATTGAATCAATTTTAAATAAGTTACTATTGAAAGACGGTTTCTAAAAATACCGCTAACTCATGATTTATCTGAAATGAAATTATGATTTGTAAAATGCATAAGTTTCATTTGTCTCGTTTTAGAAATCACAGGAAAACCTATAAATAATATTTTAGAATGACACACATGATATTCAAAAATAACTTTTAGCATCTGTTTTAAAAAAGCTTCAATTTGTTCTAGCATACTGTTTGAAAAATTAGTAAGGGTTCTATGTTGTTGATTCGAGTATATTTGTAATTTCAATAAATTATATCTAAATAACTTGTAATTTTTAATTTTAATTTTATTAGTTTTCATTTTTAAACTTTCTTACCTTCTTTTAAAATTATTTTTTCTGTGGTGTACACTATACCTTTGCCTTTATATGGCTCTGGTATTTTAAATGATCTAATGAGCGCAGCAACTTGAGTTACAGTGATATATGAATTCCCTACAATTAAAAGTTTGTTGGCTTTTAAACAAAAAATTTCCAAATTTTGTGGGATTTTAAAATAAACGTAATGGCTATAACCTAATTTAAAATGTAGTAAATTAAAATTAGATATTTTAGCCGCAGACACACGAAATCCTACACCAATAATGTTAAGTTTTTTACAAAAAAGAAAAGACATATCTAAAAGCGACTGTTTTATCAAACTAACTTGAGTCCCTTGTATCGCTTTTAACTTTTTTCTTTCATTATTTGAGACATTTCCAAAAGGATCTCGAGTAATTAAAATTACTCTTTTCGTGTTTTCAAGGATTATTTTGGTTTTTAACGCTAATACTTTATGCCCTAAAGAGTTGGCAAAAATAATTATACGTTGAGTATCACAGTAATACAATGATACATTTTTTGGAATTTTGATAATATTTTTTTTTGAAATATAATTCATTTTTATCTAATAACAAACAAAGGCTTTCCTCCTATTTGATTTTTTTTGCATTCGTGAACTGTTCTCAAACCTTTAGAGGTACTTAAAACAACCACACTTTTCTTCGAATCAAGTTTTCATAATTGCGAGACTGAATAATATATCTGTCGGCTGGGTTTAAAAACGAGCTTTATTGAGTTTATCACCGGATTCCCATTTTTGTATTTCAAGAAAATCTGTAACAAGTTTGAATTTGAGTTAGAAATTTTATAACCTAGAATAAACCCTTCATCTCAAAGAATATTTAAAAAAGCAATGGTTAAGGTAGTTTTGGGTTGATAAATAAAATTCCGTCGAGAAATTTGACTGTTTTTCAGACTAGCGGGTATATTTCATAATATATTTTTCATAACAAAAGTTTTAATATGTTTAGAGACAGGGTTGAACTGCCGACACAAGGATTTTCAGTCCTTTGCTCTACCTACTGAGCTATCTAAACCCGTAAAAAAGTGTTTTAATAAAATTTCACCTCGTATATCTAACAGAGTTAAAAAAGTAGAAGAGATAGGCCCACTACTTAAATTTAAATTTTTTGACAGTTTATCTTCCGATTTAAAAATTTTTGGGGATTTAAACTTATCGTAATTTATCTTAGGCAATAACATAGAATTAAATGATTTGTTTTGTAATCAAAACTGAGTTTTGATTTTAACATCAGAAAATAATGCTGTTTTAACTAATTTTCAAATTGCTAAAAATTTAGTGATTTGAGAAACGTGAATTTTCAACTTTTTTCTATGTACAGAATATTCAAATTGTTCTTGAGATTTTTTATTCACATGCGGAGATTGCAATGTGGAAAAAAAAGAAAATTTTTTCTTTTTTTGCGATTGTATAGTATGGAATTTTACTTTTAATGTTTGATTTTTTTGAAGTTTGTAAAAAAACTTTAAAAAATTTGTTAGTGAATTCAAATTTTTCGAATAAATAGATACAATAATAAACATAAACTTTATGGTTTTAATCCTAATTTTCTATTTTTTGCTTATATTAACAATTCTTTTTCGATCTTTCTAAAAGAAAATATTTTAACGAAATTTAGACGCTGTTTTAGCGTTAGTATGGGTACGCTGGCCTCTGACAGGTAATCCGCGTAGCCTACGAATTCCTCGATATGATTTTATTTGAATTAATTTTTTAGCCAGTATAATTTTGGATTTTCTCAAATTATTATTTATCAATAAATTTAGACTTTCTATAAATTTTATTAGTTTTGCAATTTGATCAGGGGTCAGAGTCGATAATCTACAATTGGCTGAAAATCCTAACTTTTTACAAATCTGAAGAGATTGAAATCGACCAATGCCAAAAATTTGAGTTAAAGAAAAACAAATTGATTGTTTTTCTGAGAGATTTGTTTCTAAAATATATATCATTTATACTTTATAAATGTGTGTAATCTCAACTAACATATTAACACTCATATGGATTGAGTTTAAAAAAATTTCTGGATATAAACCGATAGCAATAGTTCCAGAAATTAAAGGTAAAAAAATAAAAGCTTCTCGTTTATTGATATCAATATAATCTTTTAAATATTGAGTTTTTATATTTCCATAAGAAATTCGGTTAAACAACCATAAGGAATAACAACCACCAATAATCATACTGGTAGCACTAATAAAAGTAGCTGTGGAATTAGTTTTAAAAGAGCCAACCAATATCAAAAACTCACCAACGAAACTTCCTGTACCAGGTAACCCTATGTTTGACATAGTAAAAAATAGGAAAATAAAAGTATATAAAGGCATTGTGTGCACTAAACCTCCATAATATTTAACCATTCGGGTATGATGTCTTTCATAAACTATTCCAATAATAAGAAATAAAGCACTTGCAACAAAACCGTGACTTAAACTTTGCAAAATCGCTCCTTCTAGCCCAATGGTATTAAAACTAAAAAGGCCTAACATAACAAGATTCATATGAGCTACTGAGGTGTAAGCAATGATTCTTTTAAAATCTGTTTGTCGTATTGCTGTAAAAGAAGTATACACAATACCAATAACAGAAAGTAAGTACACGATAGGCGCAAAATAACAAGATGCTTCGGGAAATAGCGGGAATGAAAAACGAAGGAAACCATAAGTTCCTAGTTTCAGTAAAACTCCGGCTAATATAACTGAACCTGCTGTTGGGGCTTCTACGTGAGCTTCAGGTAGCCATAAATGTACGGGAACCATCGGAACTTTTGTCGCAAAAGAGCCAAAAAAGGAAAATCATAGGAATTTTTGCTCTGTTTTAGAGAAAATAAAGGTCAATAAAATTTCATAATTGGTAGTTCCTACTTGATAATAAATATATAAAATAGATAATAACATTAAAACAGAGCCTAATAATGTATATAAAAAGAAAAAATAAGCAGCTCGAATTTTTCTTTCTCTAGAACCTCAAATACCTACAATTAAGTACATTGGAATCAACACACTTTCAAAAAAAATATAAAATAATAACAGATCTAAAATAGAAAAAACACCAATTAAAAAAAACTCCATTATTAAAAAAGCAATCAAAAATTCTTTTATATTTATCTCAACACTAGTTCAACTTATTAATATGCATAAAAAAATTAACAATGTAGTTAAAAGAATAAAAAAAAGTGAAATACCATCAACCCCCAAGCTGAAATTTAAATTTAGAAAAGGAATTCATCAAAATTTACTTACAAATTGAAAAGAGCCAATAGATTTATTGAAAAAGACCCATAAAAATAAAGAAACTACGTACGAAAAACAGGATACATTTAAAGCTATAGATTTTAATAACGAATGGTTAGAAGCAGGAACAAATAACAGAAGAAAAACGCCGATTAAAGGCAATATTAAGATGATTACAAGTAAACTTGTTATATTTAATAAAAAAAAGTCTAACATTAACATTTTATAGGATTTGAACCTATGGCCGTCAGCTTAGAAGGCTGTTGCTCTATCCAACTGAGCTAAAAATGCTAAAATAAAGGCTAAAACCGGACTTGAACCGATATTAAAAGATTTGCAATCTAATACATTAACCAAATTATGTTATTTAGCCTGGTACAATTTTCAAAAATAAATAATTGGTAGTGTTATTTATTTTTGTCGTGTTGTTTTTAACTTTATAAATAATATAAGTAGCCAGCTGTAGTCTATATTTGTTAGTATTGCACCAGACCAAAAAGCCTTCAAGTTCACGGTTGCTTCAAATTATAAAAATTTCACAGTAGGTAAGATTTCTGCTAATATAGAAGAAAAATTAGCCAAATATCATAAATTTATATGTAGGTAATAATAGATTTGAACTATTAACTTTTTCGTTGTAAGCGAAACACTCTACCAATTGAGTTAATTACCTGAACCTCTCGGAGAAAAACCATAACGATAAAAATTAACAAAATCAAAAATAATTTTCTAAAATAGATTCTCATTTATATTTTTGTTAAGTACCACTCCACTTTATCAATGACAGTTAACACAGAACTTTAGCTGTAATTAATTAAATCATTTGTGTAGTTAATAATAAAACTACCTTATGTGATATTAAATATATCAACGTTGGGTTTATAAACAAGAAAAGTAAAAAATAAAATAAAATAACTATTAATATTGAAGTATTACACTTAATTGGATAGTAAAGTTTTCCAGTAATAGAACTTTCAAAATACATGATTTTTATTATTCGAATATAATAAAAAGTTGAAATCACACTACATAAAATACTAATTATTGCAACAAAATACATAGCTGCCTCCACAGATGCTAGGAAAATACCTATTTTTACTAAAAAACCGACCATAGGTGGTAATCCTGCTACAGACAATAAAACAGTACTAAAAAACAAAGCTAGAAGACTGTTAGACTTATTTAACAAGTTTAAATCTGCTAAATCTTTATTTTGTTTTTTGGTGTAGCTATATTTTAACTGTAACACTAAAAAAATCGACCAAATACACAAACCTGCAACCATGTATAAAAAAAGATAACAAAATAACATCTGCATTCCTTCAAAAGTCCCGGTACTAAAAGCAATTAAAGTATAACCCATATGACTGATAGAACTATACGCTAAAAGACTTTTTAATTTCTTCTGTTCTAACCCCCCAAAAGAACCTACAATGATTGTTAAAACAGCTAGAACAACAAGATAATAGCGTCATTTGGCCACGTACTCAAAAAAACTGGAATAGAAAATTCGAATAAGTAAAACAAAAATGGCTAACTTAGGCACTACTGCAAAAAAAAAGGTTGAACTAGATGGAGATTCTTCATAAACATCTAAAGACCACAAGTGAAAAGGCGCAATTGCTAATTTAAATAGTAGACTAACGACAATAAAAACTAAAGCAAATTGAATTAAACTTCCTTCTATAAGGGTACGTTTGACAAAAACAGATTGTATTGGGTTAGCTTGGTTACCAAACTCAGGTTGTAAAACAAAAAATAAGTTTTTAAAATCCTCAAAATTAATAGTACCACTAACGCCATATAAAATAGATGAACCAAATAAAAATAAACTTGAAGAAAAAGCACCTAAAATAAAATACTTTAAACCGGCATCAACAGAAAAAGCGGAGTCTTTTTTCATAGCTGCCATAACATAAAAAGATAAACTTTGTAATTCAATCGATAAATATGCAGTAATTAAGTCGTTAGAAGAACAAATGAAAAAAATACCTAGCAAAGCAAATAGTATTAAAACACTATACTCAAAATAATTAATCTTTTGTACAGTTATATAACGTTGAATCATCAGAAAACAAAAAATTGACATTATCCCTATCCAAATTTTAGAACAAAAACTTAAAAAATCAACGGTAATCCCGTTATTGAAGATTTGATAATCACTGCACTCGACATTATTATTTATCAATAGAAAACAAAACATACTAACAATTAAAACACTTAGATGCAAAACAGAATTTTGAATCAATAAATATTTAGTATTAATTGTTACAAAAGTACCATGAAGAATCAAATAAACTATAGAAATACCTAAAAAAATTTCAGGTAGTAACTGCATCTCCTTAAATATTAGCATTTATATATTAGTTCAAAATTGTTTTTATAACTTTAAGATAACAAGATTGTTATCTTAAAATAGTAGTTTTACCTAAATTATATCAAAAGCTCGTTACTTAAAAGTCTTTCTTTTTATTAAAATTTTGTAAAGCAAAGCGCAAAACTTTCCAAACAAATTTAGGCATATTCATAAAAATACGTAAATTAGTAGTGAGTGTATATAACACAAAGAAGCCAAATGAATCAATTTTAGAAGATCACTCTAAAAGTTATGGGCGAAAGTAACGCTTTGCAGAACGATTCAATACATCTTTGGGTAAATTTATTTCAACGCTATTCAGTTAAGAAAACAAAACAGACTTGTAAGTCCGAGAAAGCTGTTTAAAAGTAACTTGTGTTCTAGTTGTTTCCATAGATCTGACTAAAACAAGAGCAACTGGCCCAATGGTTGCTACCAATAAAATATTTCCAGATAATAAAAACTGTATAACATAATCAGTATATAATAGATGGCCAATAGATATAATTTCAGTAAAATAGTCTGGTTTATTTAATCAGTCTGAATAATAGTTTGATAATAAATTAGTACTATAAGGATTCGTTGATTCAAAAATGCTTGGTACTACTACCAAAATCTCAATTAAGAAAATAAGACCTAAAAAACTTCCAAACGGGAAATATTTTAAAGAATCTTTTGCTAAATGAATTGTTTTTATATCTAACATCATTACTACAAATAAAAATAAAACAGCGATAGCACCCACATAAATTATTATAAAAATTAATGAGATATACTCACATTCTAATAAAAAGATAATACTAGATGAAGATACAAAACTTAAAACTAGGAATAAAACAGAATAAATTGAATTTTGACTAAGGATAATCATCGAAGAGCTTATGAGTAACACGAAAGAGAAAAAATAAAATAATGAATTAACTATCATATAATTTAAATAATGAAAAAGGGATTCGAACCCTCGTTTTCTTGGTTTAAAACCCAAGAAACCATTTTACCTACTAAAATATTTCATTTGTTCCAGCTACACGTTCCCGTACAGCTACCTTGTTACGACTTCATCCAAATTGCTATTTTTTCAATAAACTAATTTTCTCTATCTTAAAAAAGATAGAAAAACGATTTAATTTTCAAGTAAAATTAACTTTCTGCATGTGACGGGCGGTGTGTACAAAGCCAAGGTACGTATTCACCGCAACGTTCTGATTTGCGATTACTTGTGATTCCACCTTCATGTAAACGAGTTGCAGTTTACAATCCGAACTAAGAAAATTTTTAAAGATTAACTAAAAGTTTTTTTGTTACTTTTTGTCATTTTCATTGTAGCACGTGTGTAGCCCAACCCATAAGGGCCACAGTGACTTGACTTAATTCTTACCTTCCTTTGAAATTTTATTTTTAGCTTCACAGTCTTTTTAAAGCAGTATTTTTTAGGCTACTATACGTAGTAAGCAACTTAAAAAATAAAAAGTAAATTCTTAAAAATAAGAGTTGCGCTCGTTAAAAGGAATGAACCAAACATCTCACGACACGAGCTGACGACAGTCGTGCAACACCTGTATAGAAAGTTAATCAATTATTTAACTAATGATAAAAAAAGAATATTAATTCAATTTTTTTTTCAATATGTCAAGGGTTGGTAAGGTTTTGCGCGGATTATCGCATTAAACCACATGCTCCACCACTCGTTGTAGGCTCCCGTCAATTCCTTTGAGTTCCAATCTTGCGATCATACTCCTCAGGCGGAATGCTTATAGCGTTAGCTTAAAAAATCTAAGATTCTTCTTAAATTACAGCACTCAGAATTTACAGTGTAGACTACCAAGGTATCTAATCTTGTTTGCTCCCTACACTTTCGTCCCTCAATGTCAGTTTATACTAAAAAGCCGCCTTCGCTAATGATATTCCTTCATGTATTTTTGGAATTTACTCCTTAACATGAAATTCTGCTTTTCTGTATTAAACTCAAGTAAAACAGTATTGTATATTTTTTTAAAGTTGAGCTTTAAATTTTAACATATAACTTATATTACAATCTACGGACTCTATACGCCCAGTGATTACGGATAACGCTTGCCCCTCCCGTATTACCGCGGCTGCTGGCACGAGATTAGCCGGGACTAAAACTTCTTTAAATAACGTCATTATCATTTATAACGAAAGAACTTTACAACCAAAAATTAGCCGTCAATCATTCACATAATATTGCTGGATCAAACTTTCGTTCATTGTCCAATATTCCTCACTGCTGGCCAAAAATAGCCTGGACCTTGTCTCAGTTCCAGTGTGGTTGTACGTCCTCTAAGACCAACTAAAGATCAAAGGCTTGGTAAACTGTTACTTCTACCAACAACCTAATCTTACACAAATTCATCTTTTAACGCTTCAATTTAGAATAGAAAAACATATAAAGCTTTTAAGGTAAACTTATTATCCAATATTACTACAAACTAATAAATAGTTTTTCCCTACAAAAATTAAAAATTTTAACAGGTATAGCTTATCTCGGATTAAAAGGCAGACTTTTATATTAAAAATTGCGTATTCCTCACCCGTTCGCCACGAAAAAATTTCGTACAACTCGCATGTGTAAAGCATATTATTAGCGTTCACCCTGAGCCAGGATCAAACTCATTTCGAATTGTTTAAGATTATTTATAAAATCTCAAACTTATTTGTCTTAAAATCTGTAATTATGGTAAAAACAAATGAAAGTTATCTCATTTGCAAAAACCTAATGAAACCCCATTTAGGGTTTTATACCAATTTATTGTATGTTTTTAACATAAAAATTATTAAATCTTAAACAATTTTAATTTTAGTGTTTATTAGCTAAAAATCTTACGACTCTTACACATTAAACCTATCACGTAATAATCTTTTACGACTTTTTAAAAATTTTTTTTAAGGCTAGTTTCTTGTTTAAATGCTTTCAACAATTATCTATTACAAATATAGCTACTCGACAATGCTATTTATATAACAATCGATTCACCAGAGATTTACTTTTCCCGGTCCTCTCGTACTAAGGTTTACTCCTTTCAATTTTTAACACTCACGGTAGATAGGGACCAAACTGTTTTACAACGTTCTAAACTCAGATCATGTACCGCCTTTCTTGGCGAACAGCCAAACCCTTGGAACCGCTTACAGCTCCAGGATGCGATAATCCAACATCGAGGTGCCAAACCACTCCATCGATAGGGTCTCTAAAGAATGATGAGCCTGTTATCCCTGGCGTACCTTTTATTCGTTGAGCGATGACCTTTTCCACTCAGAGTCATCGGATCACTATAACCGATTTTCATCCCTGTTCGATTTGTCAATCTTTCAGTCAGGCAAGCAATATACTATTACGCTCTTCAATTGGTTTATTCAATTTGAGCTTACCTTCGTACGCCTCCGTTACTTTTTAGGAGGCGACCGCCCCAGTCAAACTACCCATTATAAACTATTTTAGAATTATGAGTAACAAAAGTTTTTTAGAGTGGTATTTCATGAACGTTTAGGCAAATAACTTGGGTTATGGCCTATTGAAAACTTACCACATATACTACACAAAAAAAATTTTATTACAATTTATAACTATAGTAAAGGTGCACAGGGTCTTTCCGTCTAGCCGCGAGTAGTCTGCATCTTCACAGACATTTCAATTTCACTGAGATTGTATTGGAGACAGTAGGACAGTCGTTACGCCATTCATGCGGGACACCAATTAAATGCCAAGGAATTTCGCTACCTTTGGACCGTCAGAGTTACAGCCGCCGTTTACTGGGGGTTAAAGTCAAAGCCAAAACTTCTCCTATTAAGCTTGCAGCACCGGGCAGGCGTCAGTCTCTATACTTCTTTTTTCAAATTTGCAGAGACCTGTGTTTTTATTAAACAGTCGCTGTCCTCGATTTTGTGACAGCTTTAAAAGGCTTTCACCTAAAAAGCTACTCCTTCTCCCGAAGTTACGGAGTCATTTTGCCGAGTTCCTTCAATACAATTAACTCAAGCATCTTAATTTACTAAATATGTTCACCTGTGTCGGTTTAGAGTACGGTATTATTTTAAGCTATTTCCTGAAAATACTAAAAAACCTTTAATATGTAATTAAAAATTAAGTTTGTATTTTGTCACTTTAAAATAAAATAAAAAATTATTACCCATCAATTAGAACTTTCGTTGTTATCTTAGGGACCGATTAACATTAAGGTGGATTAGCCTTTCCTTATAAACCTTGAACTTAAGATGACGCAGTTTGTTATCACTTAACCGTTTTTCGCTACTCATATCAATATTTTCATTTTTGATTTTTTCAATTCATATAACTATAAATTTTCTCAAAAATACAAAACGTTCTGCTACCATTCAAAATAATTTATTCTGAATTTATCGATTCGGCAAGTAATTTGAGTCCCTATACATTTTCGATGCTAAAAAACTAAACTAATGAGTTGTTACGCTTTCTTGAAAGGATGGCTGCTTCCAAGCCTACCTATAAGCTGTCAACATTTTTTTACCTTCTTTTTCACTTAATTACTTTTGAGGGCCTTAACGAATAATTTGGGCTGTTTCCCTTTTGACTATGAATCTTAGCACTCACAGTCTGTCTGTTTAAAATCTTTTTAGTTTTATATTTGGAGTTTCATTAGATGCAGTAAAACTTTACGTCCCCTTTATCTATCGAGTGCTCTACCTTAAAACAAAGAATTCTAAACGCTCTACTTAAATAGATTTCGCAGAAAACCAGCTATCTCTAAGTTTGATTGGCCTTTCACCCCTAACCACAAGTCATCTCAGTATTTTTCTACATACACGAGTTCGGCCCTTCAATAAGCGTTACCGCTTTAAATTCAGCCTGCTCATGGTTAGATCACTTAGTTTCGGGTCTTACATCAAAGACTAATTTATTGTTTGAACGCAATTTAGAACTTAATTTTTTTTAGCCTACACTTAGAATTGTTTAAGCTTGCCATTGATATAAACTCATTGATTCATTATGCAAAAGGAACGCTGTCACTTTTAAAACAAGCTACAACTGATTATAAACATTAAATTTCAAGTTCTTTTCAAATCTTTTTCACCTTTCCCTTACGGTACTTGTTTGCTATCAATCGTTAATACTTTGTAGATTTTGAGGGTGGTCCCCCAATATTGAAATAATACATGACATGTATCATTTTACTTTTTAACTTAAAAGTTTAAAATGTGTTTTACAGGACTACATGTTTTAAAACTTATGCTACCTTCTTTGGGTGATATTTTTTAAACACACTGTATAAACTTTTAAAAATAATCTATGCTGCTTTTGCTCGCCACTACTAACAGTCTCTCGGTTGATTTTTTATCTAGTTACTTAGATGGTTCAGTTTACTAGCTTGAAAAAATTTTGATCGGGTTACAATCAAAATTCGTTTAAATTTTTCAAAACTCTTTTATGATTAGAAAAATTATAGGCGAAAATTACTCGCTATAACATTTCGTTTTACAAACGTTCTGTATACTATTAACGTTGAGGTATCCATTTAATGCATTAAAAAGATTCAATATTAAGGCGAATAATGGGATTTGAACCCATGACATTTAGAATCACAATCTAACACTCTAACCTAACTGAGCTATATTTGCCTGAATTTTAACAATTTAGTGTAAGTTAAGAGCGTCATTTAAATAAATGCAAGTTAAAATAGTGAAAACGTATGCTTGAATTAAAGCTACTCCTAACTCTAAACCCATTAACAAGATTAAAATTAATAAAGGTACGATATGAAAGATCGCTAAGAAATCTTCTAACAATAACATACTTCAAGAAAAACCAACAATCACTTTTAACAGTGTATGTCCAGCCATTAAATTAGCAAAAAGTCGAACTCCTAAACTAATAGGTTTAAAAACGTAAGATAAAAGTTCGATAGGAACTAACAATAAAGCCAGCCCAAAAGCAGTGTTGGCAGGGATAAACAAAGATAACATGTGAAATTTATGTTTTTGTATACAAATTATATTTATACCAATAAAAATAGAAAAAGAAAGAGTAAAAGTAACGATAAGATGGCTAGTAGCCGTAAAACTATAAGGAATTAACCCAATTAAATTACTAAATAAAACAAAAGTAAAAATAACTGAAATAAAAGGAAAATATTTTTCTCCATCTTTATTAATATTATCAAAAAGCAAGTGTAATGACGTCTCGTAGAATATTTCAACTAAAGCTTGTCAGATACTTGGGATAAAGAAAAAACTAGTTTCTTGTAAATAATTTGCGTTTGAGCTAAAAAGAGTAACAACAACAAAGAAAAAGAACAAAACTAAAAGATTCACTAATACTAAATTAGTGATTGAAAAATCGAAACAAAACAATTTAACAGAAAATAGTAAAATAATTTGAAACTGTTCTAAAGGAGTGTATAACATAACTTTTAATATTTTAAACCTTTTGTGATTACATACCTACCAAATCAGGCAGAACTCACAAACAAATTTTATAATTGTACAAAAAATTTTTAAATAATAAATTCAAAAATTTTAATTAGAATAGAATATTATTACAAATTCCCACATCACAAATTAGTATTTTAATAAATTAATTCTAAGATACGCTTGAGTACATAGGTTTCAGGGTATTATCTAATGTTACGAACTTATTAAGCTTAAGTAGACTTGAACTACTGACCTTACGCTTATCAGGCGTATGCTCTAACCAACTAAGCTATAAGCTTTTTAGCAGTTATCAAAAAGCGTGTCAAAGGTAAGATTCGAACTTACAGCCTCTAGAACATGAGCCTAGCGAGCGGACCAATTGCTCTTCTCTGACAAGATTAAGAGATCTCACAAACTTAAAATTTTTCTATTTAAGATTTGACTACTCTAAAATAAAAAAACTTTGGGTATTATTAACCACACTATTGTTAACAAATAATTAATGGAAAAGGGATTTGAACCCCTGACATTTGGATTATGATTCCAATGTTCTAACCAGCTGAACTATTCCATTTATCTTAAAATCTTAGTCTTTATTTTCGTTTAAACTTTGGTTAACCTATTTTTTTCTGCTCTAAATAAAAATAAAATTCAAATAAATCTATAAAAAATTCTTTAATATATTTATTTTGTTTTCGATTAAAATCATTGTTTAGGTAAAACTAATTAATATCACTTTTTGATATAAAAATAATTATTTTAACGTAAAAAACATATGTTAATCAGCATCCCCATAATTTTCTTTTTAAGTATTTATAGGTACGAATTCTAGAGCAAAGATAAAATCATATTAAAGAAATAAATTAACACCAATTTTTAAAAATTTACCTTTGTGAATTTTAAAATTCTTTATTTAAATTGAAGAATCTACATCATGTTCTGTGGATTAATAATTTGACCACTTTCTTTAAAAAAAAAGGATCGAAAAAACGAAATAAATATTCTGATTTATTTCAATTTTATTCTTGTTATAGGGGAGGAGAAACAAAAAATCAAAAAAAAAGTAAGGGCACGGCGGAGTGAAACGGAGGGGGGAGCGAAGCGGGGGTAAAATAACCTATA
>Ga0222712_10000887_pt1 | contig 38400 bp, 75 predicted proteins | sample C33_657DmetaG_FD_165043 | JGI IMG/M metagenome (GOLD analysis project Ga0222712, IMG submission 165043) | Estuarine water microbial communities from San Francisco Bay, California, United States - C33_657D | ecosystem: Environmental > Aquatic > Marine > Unclassified | place: USA: California... | reverse complement strand
ATTAGCAGGGGTATCGGCATCTAATCCATTGATAAGGGTAACCCTATATAAAAAGGGGAATATGGTTTTTGATGAAATTCAAAATAGGGATTGTTATGTTTATGGAATTTGGGTTGACGGGTTGTTATTCTATTATCCAAAAGAAAAATTAAATACACCATCGGAATTTAGGAATACAATTGAGCAAATACTAAATGGAATATAAATGCTAACAATAGAAAACATACAAAAATTAAAAGGATGTAAGGTAGGGGCTAGTGGTATGGTATGGAAGGTACTTCGAACAAAAGAGTTTGATTACAACTCGGAAAACATTTATAGTATTGTACTTAGAACATACCCTGATAATATCCATAGGATTCATTTGTATTTAGAAAGGGAATTAAAGGATGGGGATTATCATATCCATTCTAGTTTAAGGAAAGGTATAAAGAAAGCAGTTGAAAGGCAGGACATGGTGGATGTATATAATTTTTTAAGATTGATAAAAAAAGAAATAGAAAGGGGATTATGCTAACAATAAAGAATCAATATAAACTAGTAGCAGAAACCATTGTAGTATCTAAAAACGGAGCAAACGAACATTGGATAGTGGACGATGTAGCTGAAATGCCGGGTGTGTATGATATTGTAGTATTAAGAAAGCTGGGCATATTTGATACAATATTTCGTATAATAAGAATAAACAAAGAAAAAAACGAATTGGGGATGTATTCAGTTCAAATTATACAAGAGGGATTAGTAATAGATAAGGACCAGATACGATTGAGTAATATACAAACGACAGAGGGGATGTTAAATGAATTGAAAACAATAATGGAATTTATATAGTATATGCTAACAATAAGGACATTTAAGAAATTAGAAGGGTTGGTATTGATGGATGGACTAAACGTAGAATCAATATTTGAATTCAATGAAAGGTATTCTATTTGGTTATCGGACGGAACTAATATTGAAATAGATAGGGATAGACATTGGAAAGGCGGTAATTATACATACTATAAGATGTATATAGGTGGGGGGACATCGGCAATGACAGAATTCATTATGATACAAACTATTAATACATTGGACAGAATGAAAAAACATTTAATATACATAAAAGAAAAATACACATAATATGGCATACGGAATAAAACCACTACCAATTAAAGGATTTGAAAACTACTTTGTAACTAAAGATGGCAAAGTTTTTAATACAATAAATTCAAAACAAAACATATTAGATACTCCTGTTGAAATAAAAGCACATCAAAATAAAGTAACGGGGTATATGCAAACTACCTTACAAAACAAAGCAACTGGAATGAAAGCAAAAACTTTGTATGTACATAGATTGGTGGCTGAAACTTATTTAGAAAAACCTTCAAACAAACATACTCAAGTAAATCACAAAAACTTTAATAAGGCTGATAATAGAATAGATAATTTAGAATGGGTAACCCCACAACAAAATAAAACCCACGCCAATATCCTAATTTCAAATTTGGTATTACAAAATCATTTGAAAGTAAATGATAGGTTATTGAAAGTTGGTATAAGGGTATATTCAATAACGGAAAAGCTAGAGGATGCGGCTGATGTATGGAATTGTTCTGAAGCTCAAGCCGGAGAACTTTTAAGGGAAAACGGAATAGATACAATGATGTATGGTAAAAATAAATTACCATCCACACTTCGAAATAAGTTAATTGAGGATATTAAAGAACAAAAGGAAAAGCAAGAAAAGTTGGGATTCAAAGTAATATTATCAAAAGATTTCATGGAACAAATTGAGAAAAAATATAATACAAAGTTTTCAAAATGGTATTTGTATAGAATAAAAAAAATAGCACTACAATAGTAATACATAGTATAGTACATATAGTATATTCAGTCCTTGTAGTATATATCGTATCGGTGAATCGGAGTTCGGGTCGATAGGGAATTTTTTATTGATAGTATCTAGCCTACTTAATCCAAAACGTAGTATATAGTATAGGGTAACGAGCTAACAAAACATATAGTATAGAATGGAATTAAAAAACGATAGAAGGGAGCAGTTCAAACAAACAATGAATGAATGGTTTAAAAGCATTCACCATAACGAATTAGATAGTATAGAAAGGGATGTCCGTTATACGTGGGGAGAATGGGGAATCCAATTCATCCGCATGGAGCGCTTCGGTCAAACCCTTACATTGGGTGGTGAGTGGGAATCCGAAGGGGTAGCAATCGAAGTGAATATAAACCCCAAAGCACCCGATAACGAATTCCGTGTCCTATATAGATGGAGGTAACCAAAACAAACACAAAGCCGGACACGTATAATAGTAATAGTATAGATACATAACATAGTATAGTAAACAAAGTATATAGTATAGAGTATAGTATAACACACATACACATACCCAGCTAATACACTAACAAAAACTAAGATAAAATAAAAACACTTAAGAATGAGTATAATAACACTAATCATTGTAATACTGATATATAAGGAATTAAGGGATAAAAGAAAATAGTATAGTATATGAATGAATTAAACCACTGGGATTTAGGAATAGCCTGTATAGTACTAATAGGGTATATATCGGGGAAACTATGGATGTATTACCGTATAGAGACTGAGGATACAAAGGAATCAAAACCCAATAAGGGAGTAATCAAAAGAGGGCCTGAATGGCCAAACCCTTAAGGTATTAGGGAGTGAACGAACCCTACGCTGGGAGCTTGGGTTCTTGTTCACTACGTTCACTTTTAAGGGAATCGGGTCCGCATTTATAGTGGATATCGAAACCCTTTTTTAATGCTCCTAACGCACCCTTAAAACCCCACTACGAGCCTCATAAACCCCACCCCTAAAACCCTATTATGATACCCTAATAATTTACCACTAAAAATAAGGTATCAAGCCAACAAAAACAAATCTTTACATATTGATACAACGGGAGGTTAAATTCGTATTGGGTGTCAATGGATTTTCTTTTACCACTTATTAACACATTTTACCACTTTACATACATTAGTGACCGGGAGAGCTAGTATAGTATATCATTATGAAGGCTACTACGGATTCTTAGGGACGTGGCAAAATTTTTACAAGCTTATTTTGATAGGATTTTTATACACAAGTTATCCACATTTGTAAACAAGCCCGTAACATTTGTAAACTCGAGCTAATCACCTATAAACCAACACGTTAGCTAGCCGGAATCGGAGGTTATCCACATAGCCCACAATTTATCCACAATCCTTGGAAAGCTCGGGAATTTGTTGTAACTTTAGGGAGAGGAGGGCGGGGTGAGTCCTCCTCTATACTATACTAAGCTGAAAATAAATTTGTATATATGGAATTTTATTCGTATCTTTGTTATTCAGGAAAATTATATTTATGAGAGTAACAAACAAAAGGGGTATGAAATTCGATTGTGCTAAATTAATGAATTGGGCTGAGGAATTGTTAGGACCTTCTAAATGTAATACTATTGCTTTCACATTTGATACAACAGAGGAAAGCTTAGGATGGTATGACTGGGATAACATTATTTGGATTAACTTAGCCAGCTGCAAGAGAATGATATCTGTCCAGAAGACTATACTACATGAATGGACACACGCTCAGCAAACGTTCCGTTGGTATAACCATTATCAGATTAAGTACGGATATAAGAACAATCCCTATGAAGTTCAAGCAAGGGAGAATGAGAAGCTAGTTAAGAGGGCTTATAAGAAACGAAAATAATATGGGCGAACAAATAGCAAATAACAGAACCATGCACGGAAACATCCAGCTCCACGAGAATGAATCGGGTGAATACTATCCTGTTGTGGAATGGGATGAGGTCCCGAAGCTAGTAAGGGGTGAGTATATACCAATAGGGAATAAGATACAGTTTCCCAAAAAGTGGGGACGTAAGGAAGGCGCTACTATACTATTAGATTTTAAAATTGAGGATTGTAAACGTACTATATTAAATGCTGAAACGGAATTAGCTAAATTAGAACGATGTTTGTCCAACGTTAAAGAGTGGCCGGAATTCGATTAGCCGGTCCTTAGAATAATCCTACCTACTTAACATAATGTAAATTATATAACAAAAAGAGCTTGTTATAATACAATAAACTATAAGTTATTGGTTACCAACACGTTAGGGCATGACAAATCGTCAGGCCGGTTATGACACATCGTCACCCGAAATATTTGGAATTCTCAAGAAAAGCTTGTATCTTTAGGGAGAGGAGGGCGGGTTAAGCCCTCCCACCTCATCCCGGCTAACCTATTGATAACCAGTGGATTCCAGTCTATTAAGAAAATTGTTTATTGAGTATCAACACGTTAGCAGAAGGGGTTAAAAATAATCCATAAATGCCTTGGATATATCGGCAAGGTTTACTATCTTTACTATATAAGAGATTAAGATATGAACACACACATTACAATTTTAGAGTTTTTAGTTATTTCAGTAGTATCCTTATTAGGGTATGTATTAGTTAAAACCATTATCCAAACCCTTAAATCTAAGTAATATGGTATGGACGTACTACATTAACGAAGATGGTATCGTAGTTAAAAAATTCATTAAATAACCCCAATATGAGTATAAGAGAATATTATGTAAATAAGTACCCAACGGATGACATGGGTGCTGGTATTAACCCAAAAGCCACATTTGCCGGCTTACTGAATCAATTGATTATAGGTGGCGATGTATATGAGTACCTTTCGGCATATGATAGTATAATAAGAGAACGTTTGTTCGAAGGTCTTGCTGAGGAGCTAAACGTTAAGTACGATTATGTGTACGAATTATGGTTAAATAATTAAACCCCTTTAATATGAGAAAAATCACTAGTGAAGCAGTAGATAAGTTTTTAAGTAGAACCCCTTTTAAGAAATCCAATATGCAGGTCGATGAGTGTTTCGGTCAGTTTCGTTTGAAGCTACATGGTAACACAATCGCTGTATTGGATGAATTCAATATGTTATCAGTATCCAATGCCGGTTGGGCATCGAATACGACTAGAGAACGTTTGAATGGCCTTCCGCATGTACACGTCAAACAAAAGAATTGGCAGTGGTATCTGAATGGTAACGAATGGAATGGTGAGTGGACAAGAGTAGGTATAGTATAGTATATAACATAAATAATTAAGATAGTATGGCTAAGACAGCAACTAAAACAACAAAGAAAGTGAGTACAGCAAAAGGTAAAGGCAAGGTAGTTAAGAAAACTACTAAGCCGGTCACAAAGAAAGCAGTGGCTAAGAAGCCGGTAGTTCGTAAGGTAAGAGCCGCAAAAGAGGTAGACCCAAACAAATATGGTAAATTTATCATATTGGATGCGTTCACCGAAAAATACCCTGAAATGGTTATTATCGATAAGGCTCCAGCAGCATATAGTAAGTTGGTAGGTAAAAAGTATGTGAGTAGGGAACGCTTCATCACCTTCATTGAGGGTGAGAAAGCTGAGGTGGCTATTGATAAGGGAGCTAAATCGGTCCTTAAAGAGATGGATGCTGCTGGTATCATTCCATTGGATACCGAAAACATCTAATCAGTTCTTTGACATATACTATTAATAAACTAAAACAAACAAGTTATGTCAAACAAACAAACAATTTATCAGGTGGTTACGGGAGTTTCTTATGAAGGACTCGGAGTGAACAAACATTGGAAAGCCTTTAAAACAGCGGAGGCGGCTAAGGAGTACGCTGGGGTATTAAACGATACCGAGTCTATGGAGTATGACTATGTGGGTATTGTGGAAACGGAGCTTGAATAAAGTTCCTTTAAAATAAATTTGGTAGTATCAGGAATATTTCGTATCTTTATGTAAATAAAGGGCAGGACCACCCCTATATTAAAGTTGGTCCAACATAACAAAAACCTGGCGGTGAGAGAGGTCAACCGTATTAATTATGGCTAATAAGTCAAAAGCAGCAGCAAAGCGTGGAAACATCTATGAGACAGTTTCTAACAACATTCAGAAAATCACTCGTCCATCAGGCACTACTTCTTATAGAGTACGTGTAAGTGAAGATGGTGTAATGTATTCTCAATATGAGACTTCATTAAAGAAAGCTAAGGCGTTACGCAATAGCTGGGTAGGGTAATCAATAGATTAGGTAAAGGGACCGGCATAGGGCTGGTCCCAATACTAAAAACCCAATAACCCTATATTTAGTATAGTAGGTTATATCAATAAGTGTATAATTTAAACAAAAATAAACAAAGATGAAAAAAGTAATCGCAATCTTCGCAATCGCAACTACATTGGTAGCATGTGGTGGAAACGCTTCAACTGAAGCAGTAGCAACTGATTCAACTGCAGTAGCAGTAGATTCAACTGTAGCAACAGCTGATACAGCAGTAGCTCCAACAGCTGATACTACTATCGCTAAGTAATTAGATAGGTTAGTAAATACATTGAGCCGGTCCTAAGTGTCCGGCTTTTTTGTGTCCATTCGCTGCGGAGACGGTCCTATGAAGACGTTTGCGGAGGCGGCTAATCAGTATAGATAACTTATAGTTTATATTAACACTATACTAAATAACTTATATATTAACCCCTAAACTATAAGTTATGCCAAGCTGTAAAAACAGAAATCTGGAAAATCTGGAAAATAGGGCCCTATCTAGCTAACGTGTTGATAATCAATAGGCCCGGCTAACGTGTTGATTCTCAATAAAGAATTTTTAAAGAAAGTTGGGTAAATCCTTGGATATATCGGCAGTTCTACCTATCTTTATTAGGTAATAAATGATAACAATATGAGTACAATCTACAACAACTTCGCCGCTAGTAAAATGAGTAATAACCCTAAATTTGAGGTAATCGTTACCTTTACGGACTTCTTAGGTAAAACCCACAATATAGTGTGTAGGAATCGTAAGAAGTTAGCTGAGGCTAATCAGTTCTTAAAGATGTTCAAATCGGAGACGGTTCGCATCAATAGTATCTTAAGTGAGTATCCGGTGGTTATGGGTAAGTTCCCTAAGAAGTACCATTCGGAAATCAAAAGAGAATTGGCTACTGCTGGTTTCTCTACGGTATCTAATTTCTTAATTAAATAATTAACCCCTATGACTACGAATCAAATGAATGAAAAATTGGTGAGTGTATTCAATCAAGACGAACTTGCCGAAATAATGACCGCTTTAGCTGGTTATGTGAATATCAAACGTAAACAAGGTAGAAGTACCGGTACTACGGTCCAAGCTTTCAATAAGATAACCGATGCTCTATTACTATCTAACTATATGAATGCGGAGGTGATTGATACTAAACCCAATTCAAAAGCTCCAATGGGTTCGGCAGCATATAAAGCTTATGAAGCTATGTATGATTCGGACGTGAGAGCTCATTCTTAATAACCCCTAAATAACAATATATGACATTAAAATTGACAAGTGAACAAACACTAACTGTATTGATAGCTCTAAATGAGTTGTTTAATAGTGATAGCTGGATAGCCGGTAGAAGTGAAGATAGTATAGATAAGATAGCTGATAGGGCTCAGTATCTAATTAAAGTGATTGAAGATGATATAAACAAAAGATAATGAGTACAGTACAAACAATTCAAGACGAACTACTAAGTCTAGTGATAGGACACGATTGGTCCTATATGATGTCAGATAGCCACCCTGTATGGGATGCTGGTATGAATGTAGAAAGAAACATACAAGCTAAGATACACGCACTATGTGCTATACACAAAGAGGATGCGGATACATTGAAAGGTATAGTAAGGGGTATAGCTGGTTCGGACTATACTGATTATGATAGTAGTGGATATGGCTTAAAGTATAGAGTAATAAACTCTTGGTTTAAACCCTATATAGGTGAGTAGTTTTTAAAATAGCTAAATAGTACATATAGTATAATAAGATATAGATTTGGTTTTGTAGCATAAATGCCGGCCCGGTTGTTTCTACATCCGGGCTCTTTGGTGTCTACCGGGTACCCCTCCTATATAGGGTATGGGTGTATAGGTGTGTACAAATGTAAATTCACATATGTAATCTCCCAAGAGCGTGTGGTAGCACAGGCTGCATAGCACACACAGGAAAGCGTGTGTGGGTGTGGGTTGCATAGACAGGGGGGACCAGTTTCTTGGAATCGCAAAAAGTTGAAACAGGCCTGACCCCACGCTGACCCGTTTCCGCCCCGAGCCGGGTTTTTTCGCTGGGGAAACATTGACACCCAAAATACCCCTAATAGGGTATCAATTTAAGTGTTTCTGGAGGAGCTAGGGTATAGGGTGGTACAAATACCTTATTTTAGGGTAGAATCGCTTAAATGGGAGGAAAATGGCATAATCTGTATTAGATTGGAAATCAATCAGTTACGTGGGGTTTACCCATTATGATAAAATATATGTATAACTCGTTGATTCTCTATGAACAATTTTTGGACTTTTTTATCCAATTGCTTGGATATCTCGGATATTCTTCCTATCTTTATTGGGTAATAAAACATTAAGACTATGAGTAAAGTAAACTTCGATTATGATTTGTTTAGTGAGAAAATCGGTTATGATTCACAAAACAAAATGTACCTTATTAGGGTATATGATTTATTAGTGTTCGAAATGAATACTAACCCCAATCCCACGTGGAGTGGTATTATGAGAAAGATGTTAGGTGATAACCCAAAGAATTGTAACCCTTCATCTTACTATTCGTCAGTTCGTAGATGTTTAAAAGAAATCGATGTATGTTACTTCGATTCAGTTAAACGTTGTATGGTTAAAGGTAACAATTGGAATAGATTCGTTTCTGATGAAGATTGGAGTTGGTTCATTATGAGGACGGGTAGTTGTGAATATTCAACCATCATTAAATAATCAATAAAAATTAAGTATATGAGTAAAAAACCCCTATTAGAGATTGATGTTAAGAGCTGGATTGGTTCTAAGTCAAAAAGTACAAATTGGTATGTTAAACAAACGTTTGAGAATACCGCTAGAAAATGGTACACGTTATCTATCTATGAACCTACTATACCACGTCATCGTTTCAATGTAGTGATTGATAGGAGAATTAAATCCAATGGTTGTTTGGAAGTGATTGTTGGTATTCGTAGAAGAAACAATACTATGAATATGTGGAATGAATATATTGATGTTCCAGTATCCTACTTCACAACTGGATTATCTAGCTTCATTGATACATTCGTACTTCCTATGGAAACCTTATTAGAAGAATCCTTAAACCAATAATATGAAAACATACTACGATATACACATACTATCCTATTCAGGCGATTCCCTATTCATTAAGGGAGTATCCTATTCGATGATGATGAAGATAGCTAACGATAACCCCTCTTGCCAAAAGATAGAGATATTAAAGGAGTATTCAAAAAAGATAAGCAAATATTAAGATATGAAAGAATTAAGAATTAAGAACTTTACTAAGGCCGTAATGGATATAGATTCCGACTACTTTAGGATTAGGTATTCTTCGGAAGCGGATGATTGTTACATATTGGGTATTGATACGAATGATGTAGTATCGTTCAAGCCATTACAACCCAAACACTATAAGATGGCCATACATAAAAGGAAGGAGGATGGTTCGGATAACTTTACGGTATGGTTATGGGACATGGAGGCTAACGTATCGTATCCTATGAGTGTATGGGTAGATGATGTGAGTTCGATTAGTAACTTCGCTCGATTCCTTACTCAAACCTTAAAAGTAGCAGATAGAGGAGAGTTTTCCGGCCATAAGGGAAATATGATAACACTTAAGTAATAAACAATAAAAATTAAAGATTATGAATTTAGAAAGATTAGATTTAGAAAAGTATGAGGTATTAGAAAGGGAACGTAATAATACAATTGCGGACCCACTATACCAACAATGGATGAGTGAGTTAAAGGTATCCTCCTCCTATACAGATAGAGAGGGTATTATAAGAGCTAACGAACTGAATAGGCAATATGAGTACTCTACATTAGGTAAAAAGAAATCACCTAAGTTTTCAGTATCCTCTATACTATCTATACTGAAATAATTGTCCGATTATATGCTAACAATCAAAAACATAGAATCCCTAACCGGTAAGTACATAGGACATTGGAAGATACACTTAGTCCAAACCAATAGGAATTACTACAATATAAAGGTAGTACATAATGGTTCGCCGTTTGATATGTTTAACCTTTGTGTTGAAAGGCAGAAAACAAAGCACGGCGATTATCGTTTATCTTGCTTTGATAATGGAGCCGAAGGATTCGTACCAATAGAGTGTATAAGGGATAGAGATGAATTTCTACGATTTTTAATAGATGAATTAACCCCAATATAACAATGCTAAACATAAGAAACATAAGAGAACTCAATGGAGAAGTATGTGGAGGATTCAATCTTTCACATTGTGATTTTTTGGAGAACGGCTCTAACTTAGAAAGGGATGCCCACTACCAAATCCAATTTGATAAGTGCCCACCATTTGGTAATGCCAAACCCGCGTGTTTAACGATTGGAGCAGATTCCGATATGAGAGGAAGATATTTTTGTAAGTTATTCTACGGAACTACCGATAATGTAATATGGCAGGAGTGGTTGGTTGTAGATGTACTTCGTAAGAAGGATGCTCTACTTCGTTCAATCGCTTCAATGCTTCACACACATATAAACCGATTATAACATGCTAACAATAAAAAATGTAACGAAGTTGGGTAATCGTAAAGTATTTGCGAATTGGGTCATTCGGGCTATCAATTGCCACCCCGTACAAAATAAGTATATGTTCGATGTACAATGTATGTCTCCATTAGGAGTGTGTATGGATAGATGTACAATATCCTTAAACCGAATAGGTATGGTAACGCATGATGTTGGAAAGGGGGATGTAATTACTTACTTCTTCCGTTACAATGGAGAGGATACGAATGTATGTGGTTCGGCGGAATGGTTGGGTGATATGAAAAACTTCGTAGGGCAGATGGAATACATCATTAAAAAATATCATAACAAACAATTATAATGCTAACGATAAAAAACATAGAATCATTGGAAGGGATGAATTTGGGGTATTGGAAAGTGAGTGAGGCTATAGCTAGTAGGCCTACTAAGTGGTTAATGACTGAACACTATTGTATTACATTAGATAGAGGAGGTAACGGAGCTGCTATCCTAATTTGGAGAAACATAAACCCACTAACCAAACAATACCATGTCGATGTATGTTATGAGGATTTTACCAATAAGATATACGAAGGGGCCTTTTCAAAGCAGATAATAATGGATAAGGGACACTTTCTAAAACATATGATGGGATATGTGAAGGCTGAATACGAATTAAGAAAACAAAAATAATAATATGCTAACAATAAACAACATAGGAGATTTGAATGGGACCGGAATGAATGATTGGAAGATATTAGAGGCCTGTGAAAAACAAAACCTACAAAGGGGAGAGGATTATTATAAGATTGTATTTGCTAGGATGGATAATATTGGTGTGATGCAAGATGATAGAGCCGGCGTACTCATAGATAGAAATGTAAATACGTTGGGGAAGTATCATATAACGATAGTGTATGATGAATGGACTACGGTGATATACCAAACTGAATTGAGTAAGGAATCTATTGGTAAGAAAGATACATTCTTTGGATTAATATTGTATAGGATTAATGATGAATACTGGAAACGAAAGAAATAACTATCAATTAAAACAAACCTAAAAAAATCTTAAATTCGACCCGATGGGGAGTGGATGATATAGGATGAACTGAATTATATGCTAACAATACAAAACATAACAAAATTGAATGGTACACCGCTTGTGGATGGTTGGGAAATTAAAAGCGTAATTGAGGGTACACATAACGATACCTACATATTTGAATTGGTTAAGGATGATGCGTGGAGTTTTACACCCAAATATTGTAAGATTATGTTGGAACGAACCGGTCATAAAGTATTTGGTCAACCTTCTCTATCTTACTTCTTCGTATATAATTCAATGAGAACTAATATATGTGCCTCCGCCGATTGGTTGGCCGATAAAGATAATATGGTAGAACGATTAGAATATATTATAATGAATAAAGAAAATTTATAAAATGCTTACAATAAAAGGAATACTAAAGTTACAAAATGTTAAATGCCAAGATAGGCAAGTATGGATTGTAACCGAAAATCAAAACGAAACAGGTCAACCATACTATTCATTTCGTTTCAAAGCAATTGAAAATGGTAAAGGATATAATAAAGAAACCGAAGTACGATTGTTTAGAAATATACATGACGGCAGAGGTGCCTATGAATTGTTTGTTATGGGGTTGGCGGCAGGAACTAGAGTATGGGTTGAACCAAAAGATTTAAAGAGTATGGATACATTAACGTATCTAATATCCAAATCATTATCTAAAGCAAAGTATTGGTGGGAAAATGAATGTAGTGAAAATTATAGAAATCAGTAATATGCTAACAATAAAGAATATAGAAAAACTTTACAAACTGTTAGTAGGTAATTGGAAAGTAGGCAAAGTAGTAACATTGGATAGTTCTTACTTAATACAATTGTACAAATATAATAGTATGGAAACTATGCAAGTTAATATAGAACGTACTCCAATTGGCGAAGGTGATACTGCTCTTTATGAATTATGGTTTTGGGAGGATAATTCGGGTGGTGCGAAACCAATTAGAAGGTTATTAAGAAAGTGTGATTTTGAATTAGGACCTTTGTATGTAATTAACAATATTGAAAATATGATGACATTAAAATAAAATAATATGCTAACGATAGAAAATTATGAGGGATTGGATAGAAGTACATTTATGGTACATAATGAAGAATGGTCAGTAGGATTTGTTAGAGATATGCAGGATGATAGTGTTTGGGATGAACCATTTTATTCATTTGATGTATATCCAAAAACAAATAATATGGATTATATTGAAATAAGAATTGATAGAAGATTAGAAGAAAACAAAACTGAATATCTTGTGTGGAATGGTGAGGAAGATACTGTATTTAGATACTTGGGTACTGATTGTTTAAAAAATAAAGATTTCTTTTTACAATTTGTGAAAGATATGATAATTGAAATAAAAAATAAAACAAAATAATATGAGCTTTGGAGAAATTGTATTCGCTATGGTAATAAGCGGAATTGTTGGATTGTGGATATATGCGTATATCGTTAGTGATGAGGTTGGAAGAATACTTTGGGATAATACTGCTATTGGATGGATATGGAGAGAATACTTTAGTAAAAAGAAGAAAGCTAAACAAGCACCAATTCCATCATTCGGTCATATACCTCCACCGCCGGCAATGCCAACATCCTTTAATACTTCATCGTTAAATGTACCACATATGAATCATACAGGTAAACCATTAGTGATAAAAAATTGGGATAGGTTAGCTGGTATGGCTACTATGGTATTTGGTAGAAGATGGATTGTAGTTCAGGCATTTTATGCATCAAGTTATGAATTTACATTACAAACAGGTGGTATGGCAAAGAGTGTTACATTTTCTATTTACGGCGATATGTACGATTCACATAGAGTTAGTGTTTATTGCCAAGGTAGGACAGAGATTATGGATGTTGATATATGTAAAGACCCAAATAGATTATTACATGAAGTAACTTATACCTTTAACGAAAAATTTAGATAATGATATTAAAGATACATAATACGAATAGAATGGTTGATACTGAATTTTGGAATAGAAGATTCAGATGCCTACAAGTCCACGAAACTGATACTAACTATCGTTTCCAATTTGATGATTCCGAAGTACCTAGTAGATATGTTTGGATTGAGGTAAGTAAGATTGGCAGAATAGATAATGAAGGTGATTGGTCATATTCATTAAACTATATGAGATGTAATCAACATTTAGTAACAGCTAAGTGGTTTGGAGATTGGAAAAATGTAACTAAAACGTTTGGAGATGCACTTAAGAAACAATTTTAGATTTGGTAAAGTGCGGAAAATTTCGTACCTTTACTGATAAAACAATTTGGTAATGAAAATAAAAGGTTGGGAGAAAATATCGGGCTTTACTTACAAAGGTTACTCTATTGTAAATCCAATACATAATGCCGGTGAAGAAGTTTACTATGCAACTATATTGAATTTGAATCAAGTTTATAAACCAAAGTGGGATATTGAATTAACGGCAACTCCAGTTAAAGGTGTAATTACATTTCGTATTAAAGATAATGAAACTCAGCACCTATTAGCTAAATCACATTTAACAAAAACCAATATTGATACTTTGAAAAAATTTAGAGAACAATATGAAATGTTAGTTGATGATATATTGGAAGGAGTTCAAAGTTATACGGCAAGTAAGGTAACTAAAAATATTAATGGTGGTACTACGGGAATTGTTAATCAAGTCCAAAGTGCCGGTACAAATGTTTTATATGGTAGTAGCTCTTTATCAAATAGATTTACGCCAGCTCATCTTTTACAAACAATAAAAGATTTACAAAAACAAATAGATGATTACAATAAAAAATTATAATAGTGATATGAATTACGGAGTATTCTTTGGATGGGATATGAAGTTTGCTATGGAAGATAGTGCATTTTATTCTTTTGAATTTGAACATAGAGTAGAGGGAAAGAGAGTATATGTTTTGGTACATAGAGAAGCCGAACCCGGTGGGTTTCATAAAGTATATCTTCAAGATATGAAAGACCAATGGAAGAAGGAATTTCAATTAGCTCCTAACCATTTGAATAAAAGTGCCTTCTATAATTTTATAGAATCGGTTATTGATGATGAATACCCTTTACCTTTTTAATTATAAATTATGATAACAATAAAAAATTGGGGCAAACTTATTAGATTGTTTAGAAGTAAATTGCAAATAACAGAATCGGAAATGCATTATCTTATAAGATACTATTATCCTACTTTGCCTTCTAATGAATGCTATACAATTACATTAAGTAGAATTAACCCACCGCAACCAGACCACGAACATAAAAACGAATATCTAATGTTATGTGGAGAGGCATGCTATTGGTTAAGTAAAACGGAATTGAATAATATAGATGCGGTGTATGAAGCAATAATTGATGTTGCAGCTAGACATCATATAGAAACAGGAAGTTAATAATATGTTAGTAATAAAGAACTATAAGAAGATTAAGAATCAATACTTTGGAGATTGGCAGATTGGTAGAGTAGAAGAAATGAAAGAGTGTTATGCATTACAGGCGTTTAATGCTAATACCAAAAAGAGTATAACTATGGCTATTGTAAGAGAACCATTAGCGGAAGGTACTGAAACCTTTGAAACGGCATATCACTTTTCTTTGGTAAATGATGATGTACGGCCGGCTAATATAATTGAGGATGTTATTTATCATTCGGTATTGGAAGATATGGAACTTTTTGGTGAATCACTTGTACATTATTTAAATACGTTATAATTATTTGTATGAATAAGATAGAAGAAATATTTAAGGCTTGGAAGATATCATACAATCCAAATAACTTACAAAGTGAACTTGCAATTAAAAGAATGGAGATATGTGATACTTGTGATTCTAAAAGAGATAATCCAGTAATTCATTGTTCTGAATGTGGTTGTTTACTGAGTAAAAAGATTTATTCTCCTACTATTAGAGCATGTCCTAGAGGTAAGTGGATAGCTGTTGAAATGGAGTTTGAACACAAAAAAAATAAAAAGATATACGATAGTATAAAAAAATAATACTTATAGTATATGATTAGTTTAAAATCAACATTAGAAGGTGAGAGTAATGTAGATAAGTTTACATTCAAACAAAGAGATGCCGGCGGTGTTAGACCTTCATATCAAAATACTAAATTAGTAAAGCAGGGTAGTACCGGAGATTATGTAAAATATAATGTAATGGTTATGGGTAAGTTTGGTGGAACTATCTACTATAACAAAGCCGATAAAACTATGATTGCTAGTGGTGGTGAATCAAATACCACATTTCCTCCTAAAAGATTCAAATCAATTAAAGATGCCATCGATTATGTTGGTGGTAATTCAACTCGTAGTTATAATACAAACATACCTTTAGATGGTATGGATACTTCTTTTGGAACGGCTAGGTACGTTTAATCCAATAATAATTTCTCGTCATCCTCACTACTTTGATTTACATAAGCGCTAGTTGATGTAATTGTACCGGTTGGTATTGTATATGTACCTGTACTATTTCCTGTTGTATATGTGACTGTACTTCCGCTTGGATAGTTTGATGTAGTAATTGTACCACCTGTTGTAATAGTACCGCTTAGAGGGATACTATATGGTGTTACAGTACCACCACCCCACCAACCACCATTGCCAATAGGAGTTCCAATATTATGAGTAGTATCATCTACTTCTTTTAATTTCTCTCTAATTGTATCAAATTGTTTTTTAGTAATAGCGTAGTTATCTACTGCATCTAAAAATCCTTTCAACCATTGTGTATATTCTTGACTAGTCATAGTAATTTATTTTTACAAAGATACGAAATATTTTTCAATTATCAAAATATAATTGTACTATTTAAAGAACCTTTTTTAACATATTAGGAAAGTCCTACTTTTATTAGTTTTTTACAATTTCATCGTATAGTTATATAAAAATAATATAAATTATATGATAAACTTACTTATAGCAATTGTATTGATATGTGGTTCTTTTGGAGCTACAATTTCTAAAACAACAAAGGAATACGGATTTCGTAAACAAAGAGAACATACCGAACCTTTAAAGTTAGATTAATAAAAAACCCCCGATTAAGGGGGTTCTTTGATTAGTACTAATAATCTACTTTTTTACTTTTTTAATTTTGCTACCAACTTCATAAGGTATGGTCTCAAAATTACTCCAACCAATACACCACCTAAGAAGTGAAAGTTGAAAACGAAATCTAATACATTCTGCATGTTCTTTCTGTTTAAATGAATAAAGATATAACTTTACTTTATAAAACAGGCGCCGAGTTTTAATAAATATCATTACAAACTTTATAGCAAAAGTAAACCCCCACATATTGTGAGGGTTTTAACTTTATAATATACTAACAATTATTAGTTAAACAAATATCTAACGCCTAATTGTATTTGGAAACGAGAACCAAATCCTACGTTATCTCTGAATGAATCAGTAAACGGAACTTTGTTCTTTCCATCTAAATAAGGGAATGAGAAGATAGGTGTCTTGCCATCAGTATCCAATTTAACAAAGTTAAGTGGAGTTGTTGTGACAGGAACTTGTTGAGTACCTAATTCTTTGGATATGAAATTTGTGAAATTATAGATATCAGCTGTGAATCTTAATGTGTGCTTAGTATCTTTGTATTTGATATAAACATCTTGTGTGAAGTTTAAATCTAATCTATGAACCCAAGGTAACACTAATGCTTGTCTTTCAGCCATCATACCTCTACGAGAGTTTAAGTATTCGTTGCCTGAAATGAAAGCATCTAATTGATTCCACAATTCAGTTTGTGTACGAGTATCAGCTACACCACTTACAGCAGATGCGTTAGTTAATTTAATTTGAGATGCATCTTTAGGAACGAAGATTAAATCGTTACCATTGAAGCCATCGTTATTAATATCACCACCATATGTGTAAGAAAGAGAAGATTGAAGAGCGTTAGGAGAAGCTTCATATAATAAACCAATTGAAGTTCTTGTGTTCTTAATCAATTCTTTACCGTAGTTCACACTAGCAATAATTCTATGAGGTAAGTAGTTATTTGAATAACCTTCCTCAAAGTTATTAGGGTCAGTTGAAGTTGGTCTAGCTCCCCACATTGTAAATGCAGTTGAACCATTGATTGTACCATCTTTAGCTGTTTGACGAGTATAAGAAGCGTTCACCGCTAAGTTCTTAAACTGTCTTTGTACTTGCAATGTTCCGAATAACACATAACCAATGTTAGCGTTAGTCATATAGATTGCGTTACCGATATTTGGATTAGCTGCTGTTTGAGCTGCACCAGTTGCATCGTAAACTGAACGTTTAACGAAACGAGTTCTACCATCACTTAATGTTGTATTGCCTGTTGAAGGTAATGCAACGTTTTGGAATACCGTAGCGTTAATGTTCTTAATATAAGTTCCTTCCGCAGTTACCGTCCATCCTAAGATTTTCTTATCAACTGCTAAAGTTGATTTCCAAACTTGTGGGAATTTGTAATTAGGGTCAGTTACGTTAAGTGAATACGATTTAGATAAACCTGCCGTTGGTGTAGGTCTATAAGCATCAATATCTGGATTGAACATATATCCAGTTCCGTTTGTAATAGAACCAAACAATGCCATACCACTATTAGATGCCTGATTTGAAATCCATACAAATGGCGGAGGTCCTTGGAATAAACCAGTACCACCTCTTACTTGTAATGTTTGGTCATCAAATACATCATAGTTGAAACCAACTCTAGGAGAAATTTGTAATGAAGCTTGAGGTGCTAAACCTGTGTTCAAACGAACTCCGTTATAGAATTTAGATAATGTATCAACTACTGGGTTGTAAAGGAAGTTATCAGCGAAAGAAACATAATCAGCTCTAATACCATAAGTAATAGTTAGATTATCTTTTACTCTGAATTTATCCTGAGCAAATAAACTCAATTCAGTATTCTTAGGTCCAACCAATGGGAAACCACCACTTAAAGAATATGATAAATCATAAACTGCTGCTGGTTTAGTTCCTGCTGCTGAAGCGTAGAAATCTGCTAAACTATTGAAACGGAATGCACCTGCAAATGAAGGTGAGAAACCATTTGAATATTGTTTGAATGAGTTTTGTGTACCAAATGTAAATTCGTGCTTACCTTTGTATAAGTTGAAAATGTTATTCACTTGTACTACATCGGTATTCAATACGTTACCATATGTAAATCTTTCGAAACCGAAAGTTGTATAAGGTAAACCATTACCATCTAAGATATCGACTTGTGGGAAATTACCAGCACTTAAAGAAGCTCTGAAATCTCTCAATTGAGTATATCCAATTTGTAATTTGTTAGAAACGTTATTAGAGAAACGAGTATTCAATTCTCCAATTACGATATCGGCGTTGTTATTAATTACATAACCACTACCAAAGAAAGGCATTGCAGTAACACCTGGTCTTCTACCATTTGATGAGTTGATTGAACCACTATTAGAAGCTGGGATATCAGCTGAAGAGCGTAACATTGTATATTTCAATGAGAACGAATTCTTATCATTAATATTCCAATCTAATTTAGTTGTCAATCTTTGTGATTTAGAACCATACTGATAACCTTGGTATGCACCCGGATTATAATTGTACTTATCGATTAAGAACTTTTGTAAAGCATCTAAATCAGCTGCTTTAGCTTGTGAGATGTTGATACCATTTGGAGTGTTGTTAGCATCCGATGCTATCCATTGTGTACCAGGTTCCATTCTTTCTTCTTGCTCACCATTTACAAAGAAGAACAATTTGTTTTTGATAATTGCTCCACCTGCTGTAAAACCTTTCAAGTCATAAGTGAATGGTTGTTCCGGTAATGTAATATCACCTACTTTGTAACCCTGTAAATCTTTGTTTTTAAAGTATTGGTAAACCGAACCAAACGCTTGATTCTTACCACTACGAGTAACTGTGTTTACTGAACCACCCGCAAATCCACCATACTTAACATCAAAAGGTGAAACGTTTACTTGGATTTGTTCAACCGCATCTAAGGAAATTGGTTGTGCTCCCGTTTGTCCACCTAATGTACCATCACCTAAGCCGAATGAGTTATTGAAGTTCGCACCATCTAAGGTAACGTTATTCAATTGAGAACTCATACCACCAAATGATAGGTTGTTCTGAGAAGGAACTAATTTTACTAAATCTTTCCAACTACGATTTACGTTAGGTACTGATTCGATTAATCTACGATTGATAATCTCTTGAGAACCATTACGGCTTGAGTTGAATACTTTGTTTTGTCCTGATGTAACAACTACTTCTTTCAAAGTTGTAGAAGCTTCTTTCAAAGCAAAGTTTGATTTGTGTGATTGACCTAATAATAATGTAATATCGTCTTGGTGTTCTGATTTGAACCCAATTGATGTTACATGAATTGAATAAGGTCCACCGATTTTAAGGTTAGGTAAGTTGTATCTACCATCGTTACGAGTTGAAGTACTATACTTCGTACCCGTAGGTTGATGTGTTGCAACAACCGTAACACCTGCCAATCCGGCTTTACCATCAGAAACCAATCCCTGAATTTCAGAAGTTGTCTCTTGTGCACTTGCTCCAAATGATAATAATGTAATCATTGTCAAAAGGAGAAATTTTCCGATTTTTTTCATGTTTGTTTGTTTTTGTTTAATTGTAACCTGTTAAAATAAAAAGGATACGAAGATTACTCTCCCATATCCTTAGTGTGTCCAGCCGCTGTTTCCCTTACAAAACGAGCTGAATTATTTGTATATAAAAATATAATGTTTTTGTTTGTGTTCATAGGCATTACTATAATAACTATAATGTTATTTAACAAATGTTTCACAAAGATACGAAATTTTTTCCACATTACCAATTAATTAATGATTTATTAATATATGCCGTAAATAAAAATATTTGGATATATGGATTATTTTTCGTATCTTTACAATTGTAAATTGTAAAAATTTGAAACTAAGAGAAAATCAGGTAGAACCTGTTAAAAAAGGTGTTGAATTTTTTCAACAAAAGAAATCAGTTCCATCTATTATAGTAGCCCCTACCGCATTTGGTAAGTCTATTGTAATAGCTGAGATTGCACATCAATTGGGTGAGAAGTTATTGGTGATTCAACCATCAAAAGAATTATTGGAGCAGAACTATACAAAGTTTATCAATTTAGGTGGTCAGGCGTCCATCTATTCTGCGGCAATGGGTGAGAAGGAGATTGGTGAGGTTACCTACGCTACAATCGGTTCTATTGTTAATATAGCACATAAATTCAATACATTGGGTATTAAGAAAGTTATCATCGATGAGTGTGATAGATTTCCAAGAGAGCCCGATGGAATGTTAAGAAGATTCCTTACTGCGGCTAAAATCACTCACGTATTAGGTTTAACCGCAACTCCATTAAAATTACAAACAAACATTGATGAGCATTTCAGACCATTCTCAAAATTGGTTATGCTTACATCTAAGAGTAAAAAGGGAAACTACTTCAAAGAAATAATCCACGTAGCGCAGATTAAGGAAATGTGTGATTTAGGATTCTGGTCACCACTACAATATGAATCATATGATTTCGATACTGGCGCATTGGTTTACAATTCTACAAATGCGGAATTCACCGATGATAGTATTAAGAGAGCTTATAAGCAGCAGGATATTGGTGGTAAGATAGTTAAGAGAATATCGGAATTGCCTGATAGAAAATCTATTTTAATCGCAGTTCCATCTATTGAAGAAGCTAAAGAGCTTTCAACTCGTTTACCAAGTTGTGAGGCTATCTTTAGTGGTATGCCTGATAGTGAACGAAATCAAATCATATCGGATTTCAAAAGTGGTAAATTAAGAATCATTGTCCAAGTTACTATTCTTTCAGTAGGATTTGACCACCCCGAATTAGATTGTATTATAACTGGTAGACCTACGGCATCTTTGAGTTGGTGGTATCAGTTTGTAGGTAGAGTAACTCGTATCCATCCTGATAAAGCAAATGGACTTGTAATCGATTTTGTGGGTAGTGTCCCTAAGTTCGGAAAGGTTGAAGATTTATACTTCAAATATGAAGAACCGCTTTGGAAACTATACGGAGAAGATACTAAACTACTAACAGGCATTCCTTTGCATGAGATAGGTTTACATAAAGAGAACCAACCATCGCCACACGATGTGGCAGCACAAGGAGATGTTGTTCAAATGACATTCGGAAAATACAAAGGTACTGAAATACGAAAAATTCCAATATGGTATCGTAAATGGATGCTGGAAAATATTAAATGGACTCCTTTCAATAATGCTATTAAAGTAGAGCTAGATAGACTCAAACAAATAGGTATTTAAAAATTACCTTATATTTATTGGTATGAGTAAGATAAAATACTACATACTAAGATATTGGGTTTCTGTAATCTTTTTAGGTTTAGCATTTTATTTTTATGAACCACATACTTCAATAACACATTGTTCTGCAAATAGTTTAATTACGGATGGTGAACCAAAGACTCTTTTGGGTTTGGGTGAAATGAGTTGGATGTGGATACTAATGGCTATTGCACATAGTGCCAATACCTGTTATTGTGATATTAAATCATTATTAAAGAAAAGATAATGATTTTACCAAATACTATATCAAAGGCTTTTAATCTTTTGTTGTTAGTAATTGGTTTCATTGGTTTTTATATATTATCTCAAAAATGCAGATATAGATATTATCAATGGGTTGGGTTTAAAAGCCCTTGGGTTAGAAAGAAATTATTTAAAAAATTATTATAAATGGCTTACTTAGTACATAAACAATTGATACCTACTGATAAGAGTATGGGTGACCCTAATTGGGCTAAAAGACAAATATGGGTGTTGAAATTAAATGCCAATGATACTATCGATGAATTTGAAACGATAGAAGAAGCACAAACAAAAGTTGGATTATTAATGAACGAAGACCCGAGTGGTAGAATTTACAAAGTTGTTCAGAAAAACGAAGATGGGACTTTTTCAGATATATAGTCTCTTGTTTAATACAGTTTCCTTGTCTATTGTCTAAGTCTTTATTTAAACTGCTTTCTTTGTCCCAGTGTCCCAGTGCTATAAATACATATATTAACCGCTGCGAAAAGAGCAAATATTTTTAAAAAAAAATAATAAACATGGTTTTGCTTGGATATTTCAAAAATTATTCGTATATTTGTGAAACGAATAAAACTATCCACATATATGGCAATCGAAAATAAAGAACCAAAACCACAACAATCAGCAATTGCGTATTGCGAAGAAACGTACCCACAAACCTGTGAGGAGTTTAAAAATATCTTAGATGAGATGTATATTACCTTTTGTAAGAAACAAAGAAACTACGGACCTGGTAACATTTCCGTTGGTACTTCATTGGAAACAAAAGAAGATGTTAAACTATCCTTAACTGGATTGTGGTTTAGAATTAATGATAAGGTTCAAAGATTAAAGCAATTAGTAGTATTAGGGCAGCCCGATGAAGTAGGTGAATCCATTCAAGACACGTATGAGGACTTATCAGTATATGGTATTATCGCTCAGATTGTTCAAAGAGGTAAATGGGGTAAATAATGAATTGGAGTGAATACTTTATTAATATAGCCGAACAGGTTAAATTAAAATCAAAAGATAATAAAACACAAATTGGTGTGGTTATAGTTGGTAAAGATAATGAGATTGTTTCTACCGGCTATAATTCATTTCCAAGAGGAATCGATGATAATATCGATGAAAGACAAGAAAGACCTGAAAAGTATTTTTGGTTTGAACATGCCGAAAGAAATGCTATCTACAATGCTGCACGAATAGGAGTATCCACATTAGGAACTACAATGTATATGACTTGTGGGTTGAGTTGCGCAGATTGTGCTAGAGGTATTATAAATGCAGGAATATCCAAAATAGTACTAAGAAAAGGTAAAGGCGCCAACAATATCAAATGGCAAGAATCCGCTGAACGTTCTGTTCAAATGTTTACAGAAGCTGGTATAGAAGTAGAGTATTACGATTAAACCAAAGAATTTTATATAGGTATATTTATCTATATGGAATACAAAAATCTAAGTAATTTAGAAAACACATATCCGCAGCCTGGTAATTATATACTTAATAAGGCAGACAAATCAATGTCTAACTTATATGGTGTTTACGCAGATAAAAATAAATTAGATTTTAAATTACCATCATTAGCAGATATAAAATCAGTAGAAGGTACAAATTTTAGATTTATATTAGCTATATTCAAAGATTACCAAGATACAAAACCTGTATATTATACATCAGATAAATATCTAAACGATTTGATATCAGCATCTGCCGAAGGTAATCCTTATTTTTTACAATCATCATTTTCAAATACAAACATAGTAAGTTATGTATATGAAGATATTATAAAAATGATGGATTCTATGAAACAATTAGAGCAAAAATCAAGAGTAGATTTTCGTATAAATATTTTTGCTGGTGTTAGTGGTAGTGTTGATTATGATAACTTAGTTACATATATTGATTGGTTAGTTGATAAACAATCGCCATTAGATGACATAAATTTTGGGGTATTACAACCGGAAACAATATCTGGTTGGAATGTATATGATGGAAACTTCGCAACGGGCGAAATAAAAACAACAATATCAGCATCATATGGTATAGGTTCTCAATTTGTTAGTATATTTGATTCAACTCAATTAGATTTAGAAGCAGACTTAAAATTACAAAGAGAAAAATTAGAAAAAATACAAAAACAAATTGATGCATTTAATTTAGAAATAAAAACAAAATCAAATTATAAATACCCTGATTTAATAAACCCATATACTAATGTTGATGGTGTTAGATATAACGCTAGAAATGATGTTAATTTTGTACGAAGAATACGTGGTAATGCGAATGATATAAGAGAAAGACAAAAATATGTTACCGATAGATTAATCGAAGAAATAAATATATTAAATTCACAAAAAATTTCCGCAGAGCAAGCAGTTGGAGAAGCTCAAAATAAATTTAATGCAGCTAAAAAAGCAACAGAGAATGCAATAAACAAAGCAAAAGAGGAAGCGGAAAGATTAAAAAATCTAGCCGGCGATTTAATGAACAAAATTCCTAAAATACCTAAGTTACCAGCAATTCCTAAAATACCTAAGTTACCATCTTTGACTGATTTAGGAGCTATGGCATTAGCATTAGTTCCAGCTTTACCGGCATTACCTAAGTTACCATCATTACCTAAGAAGCCTAGTTTTAAATTACCACCTCTTAAATTATTCAAACCTAAGAAACCTAAAGAACCTAAGAAAGTTAAAAAGAATAAAGGTAAGGGAATTAAAGGAGCTTTGGGTGATTTACAAAATGCAGCAAATAGTGCACAAGGAGCAGTAGCGGGAGCGGCAGCGGCCGCAGCTGGGGCAGCGGCAGCAGCTGTTGCTGTGGCTAATCAAGCAAAAGCAGCTGCAGCAAATGCACAAGCAGCGGTAGATAATGCAAAGGCAGCAGTTCAATCTGGTATTGATAATGCCAAATCAACAGTACAAGCTACAGTTGATAATGTAAAAAATAATATTCCAAAAGTATAAGTGATTTAAACAATTGACTTATATTTATATGTAATTAAATGTTGCATATGGGTGTGTTAAAAGTTAATTGGAAAAAATACCTAAATAGTTCCAACCCAACTATTAACAAATACTTAAGCGATTTTGGTGATTCATTTATCACACAAACATTACAGCGTATAACGCTGGCTCACCAAAAGAAAAAATCACAAATCATTCTTATTCGTTTCAAACAATCTGATATTGTTGCTACAATTGAAAGTAAAGATTATGTTTTAGCATTAGAACACTTACTTCAACTATGCGTTAATTTGGAGAAGTATGAATTGTGTAGAGAAATCCATACAACAATTAATTTAATAAAAAGCAAAAGAAGGATGAGAGTAAAATCACCTCCTTTAGTTACAAGCTCATAGACAAAAACAAAAAAAGGCACTATGGCTAAGAAAGAGAAATTGCAAAGTTTAGAAGAATTGGAAACAGTGATTCATTCACTTCCAAAAGTTATAAAGAGAATTAAATTCAAAACAAAAAACCAAAAGAGATTTTACAAAGCGATAGAAAACGAAGGAAATAATATTATAATGGCACATGCCTTAGCCGGAGCTGGAAAAACTTACATATCAATACAAAAAGGATTAGAATTATTATTACACAAATCATCACCAATTGAAAAACTTATTATCATTAACCCAACCGTTGATGTTGGTAACGAAGATAAGTTAGGTCATTTGCCTGGCGATTTGATGGAGAAAATAGAAGTACACAATGAATCATCTTTATTTATATTAAACAAAATTATCGGACCTGTTGAAGTTAAGAAATTGATTGAAAACAAAAAGATTGAGTTTAGAGTAATGAACTTCTTACGAGGTATCAACTTTGAAAAGAGTTATATCATTTTAGATGAAGCGCAAAACGCATCACCACTGCAATTAAAAACTTTAATAACCAGAATTTCAGATGATTCGAAATTAATTATAGAAGGTGACCTTTCTCAATGTGATAAGTATCGTGCTAATGGAGTACCTGCTTATCAAAAAAGTGGATTCTATGATATATGGAAAAGATTAGCAGGAATGAAGGGAGCTTATCAAATAGAATTTTCAGCATCTGATTGTATTCGTTCAGGTATTGTTAGAAGGGTGCTTGAAAGATATGAATTAGAGGAAGAAATTATATTAGGTGAAAGTAATCCTTTTGAACTTAATTTAGATGCACCATCGGAAGGGGAACTTGTGGAGGGTGTTCATATAGTAGAAAATTAGTATATTTCATAACTCATTGATTTACAATAAGATATAACTCGTTGATTTTCAACGGGTTATATTTTTGCTCAAAAAAAGGTATAAATCGTTGATTTTCAACCTATTATTTTACCCTAAATGTTTGGATATGTCAAATATATTTCGTATCTTTATTATATAAAGAAAGAGAAGATATGAGTAATAACAAGCAAATAGTATGGATTGATATGGATGGTGTTTTAGTAGATTTTAGTTTACACGTTCAAAACACTATTTCTAACAACACATTTTTAAGAGAAAGTTACAAAGGTAGATATGACCACATACCGGGCATATTCAGAAATCCACCGCCAATTGAAGGAGCTATTGAAGCTATCAATAAATTAGCAGAAAGTGGTAAGTATGAATTATATATCGCTACTGCAGCACCTTGGGGAAATCCTATGGCAGCTATGGATAAAAGATTTTGGATTGAAGAACATTTTGGAAATCTATTCAAAAAGAAGATGGTAATTTCACACTTAAAGAATATGTTAATTGGTGATTATCTAATCGATGATAGAACTGCTAACGGAGCCGGAGAATTCAAAGGTGAACTATTACGATTCGGCTGGGCTTACGAAACTGAAACTTGGAACGAATACCCAAATTGGGAATCAATACTTAAAAAATTATTATAATGAAAAAATTAATACCCCTCTTAATTTTATTTTCAGCGTGTACAAAAGATGATGTTGTAGTTCCTCAAAAAAACTACACATTTTCCATTGATTCGGTATTAACACAAAGTGGTACTAAATCATTACCAATTGATGCTAATGGATATTATCATTTAAAATTAATACCAAATTCAAATCAACAACCACATAGAATAACTGGTAGGATTTTGGTTAATGGTAAAGAACCAATACCAGCCGAAAACATCGAATGGGAAAGCAATTTATATTGGTGGATTCGTAGAGGAGATACATCCGCATATATTACAAAAACATATATAAACTATTATACAGGTCAATACACAGTAATTAACTTACCACCAATGATAGTATCTAAAGATGAATTAGTACCAACAATAAATAAATCATCTTATAGTGGAACTAATGGCGAGATAAACACAGTCATAGCTCCTATATCAGAAATGAAAGGAGATACTATGGTTATAAAGGCATTTAACCATAATGCTAAAAAAACAATTTACACAAAAGTAATTTTAGATTAATGAGAAGTAAAGAAGTAAAATTTCCACTAACTCCAATAACGGAAGAAACTTTCATAAGACAAGGTTGGCGTAAGTGTGATGTAAACGAACCTCTATTTGAAGAATTTGGAGAAGATTTAGATGAACTGAATAATGATTTTTTTGGTGAGATGGAAGATGAAGAACCGGAAGAATCAATGGAAAGACCTGAAGCAATAGCTTGGTATTATACATTAGCTATTCCTAAAGATAGAACTGACCCATACTGCCCAAGATTAGTTTCAAACGCTACCGATGAAAGTGGATTGTTAAAAGAGATGGGATTGCCTGAAGGAACTTTTTTTGTAGAGTTGATGGATTGGGATGGGTTAGGTTATTGTCAATCCGAAGAAGATATTGAAATACTTTATAAGGTATTAACTGGAAAAGATTTGGAGAATTAAAAAATAAATCGTATATTTGTATTATGAGAAATTACACAGAACAACAATTGAAAGAAAACTATGAGAAGTTTCTAGCTTTCATTCGTAAGGCATTCGTAAACCAACCGGAACGAATGGAGAAGTTATTACATATGTATTCAGAAGATGAATTAGGTATGGAGTTATTAATGGCGCCGGCAAGTGGTAAAGCACATTTTCATTCGGCATATGTTGGTGGTTATATTGACCACGTTATGAATGTATGTAAGAATTCAATCGGACAAATGAATCAGTTCAAAGCTAATGGTGGTATTATAGATTTTGAAGTTGAGGAATTATTATTTGCAGCACTACATCACGATTTGGGTAAATTGGGTGATGTGGGTCATCCGTATTATGTAGAGCAAGAATCTGATTGGCATCGTAAGAATCAAGGCTCTCTATTCAAACAAAATCCAGACATTAATTATTTTGATGTAACACATAGAGCTTTATTTACTTTACAAAAATATGGTATTCAATATACTCAAAAAGAAATGTTGGGTATTATGTTAGCAGATGGGTTGTATAATAAAGGAAACGAAAAATATTTTATTTCATACGATGAGAACTTTCAGTTAAAGACTGAATTACCTTACTTATTACATTGGGCAGACCATATGAGTTGCCGAATTGAGAATAGTGAATATAAGAACGGAATTAAATAAAAAATAATTTCATTATATTTATAAACTGATAGAGCTGGCCAGCATATCAACGTATCATCCAAAAGGAGATACAAACTTAACGCTTAAAAAAGGTAAAAAAATGAAACCACAAATTCAAAAGGGATTCCCTATTCCCCAATTTAGGGACGAGTTCTTCTCACCACTGGATACTTTATTCGATAAGGTATTTTCAGAATCATTTCCTGAATTATCAAAGGAAATTGGTATCAACGCATTTCAACAAGCAGCTTATCCAAAATGTGACATCATTAATTTTGATGACCGTATTGAGATTGTAGCAGAAGTTCCGGGTTTAACCAAAGAACAAATTACTATCGATGTAGATGGTGATGTGATTACACTAAAAGGAGAAAGGTCAAACAAATCAACTGAAAAGGAAGGTGGAGTATATCTTCGTAGAGAGGTTAAACGTTCATCATTCTTAAGAAGTTTTACAGCTGATTCTAAAATCTTTGATTTAGATAATGTAAAAGCATCATTTGAAGATGGTGTATTGGAATTAGCAATACCAAAGAGAGAACCCGAAAAACCAAAGAAACGAACAATTTCAATTGGCTAATTTAACTAAACAAACAAACTAACAATAAGTGGGGGTGATTAATTTCACCCTCATTTTTATTTTGAGTATATTTATATATACAATTTAAAAAACAAATTATGAAACCAGAATACAAAATGAGAGCTCAAGAGCATTTAGAAGCTATTACTAAAAGAGCTAAAGTTATTGCGGAAATGTTAAAAGGTGAAAGACCTGCAGACCAAGCACAAGCAATTAAGTTATCTAATGAAATAGAAAGATTGGTAGAATTAACAACAAACATAGTAGATTTATCATAGTATGAATTGGTTAAAGTTCTTAGTTGGATTTTCAGCCCTAATTATTGCTGGATGTGCAGCATTCTTTTCAGTAACTGGATTGGGTGTACTATTTAGTGGAGCATCAACGGCAGTAATGGTTATGGCAGGCTCATTAGAGTTTGCTAAATTGGTTGCTGCAACGTATTTGAAGCAAACTTGGGATGAAATTAAGGGGTTTAACAAATGGTATTTAACAATTTCAGTAGGTATTCTTATGATGATTACTTCTGCTGGTATTTTTGGTTACCTTTCTAACGCTTTTCAGGCACAGTCACTTCAATTGCAACAAGTAGATAGGGAAGTTTTAGTATATTCTACTAAAATTGAGCAAAATACGGCTCAAATTACCCAACTTAACACTCAATTAGGACAATTATCTTCAACTCAATCAACAATTTTAGAGAAAGGTAAGGTAAATTCACGTTTATTACGTTCAATTGATAGTAAAGATAAGCAAGTTGCTACAATTAATAAGAAAATTGCTACTTTGCAGGATGAAAACGCCAAAAATAACGAAAAAATCAACGAAATTAAGATTGCAAACTTAGGATTGGAGAAAGAAGTGGGTGGATTTCGATTTATTGCCGAAGCTTTTGGTATGGAATTGAAAAATGTAGTAAAATTCTTCATATTTTTGATTGTAATTGTGTTTGACCCGCTTGCAATCGCTCTAATTATCGCATTTAATGGATTAATTGGTAAAAAAAAGCCTGATTTAAGTGATTTGGATGATTTAATGGAAAAAAATTACCAAATATACGGAGATAGTGGAAAAAATTCTACAAAAGATGAAGAAACTCCTATATTAGCAACTGAAAAAGATACCAAAGTGTTCTTTGATGCTATTGATACATCACCAGCTCCAAGTGAGGAGCTTATAAAGGCAGCTGAAAAATATAAAGAGCAATTACTTCAAACGGAGGACATAAAAAAAAAAGAAATTGATTCCGCTGCAACAAATGTGGAAGAATTTGAAGTAACATTGAGTGATGAGGAAAAGAAGGCAATGGAGCATGAGATTACTGATGAGATACTAATGAAGTTACAACCTGATTACTCAAAGAGACCTATTGATTACGATGGTGATGGTTCTATTGATGGATATGATACAAATGGTGATGGTATAATTGATATTGTAAGAGCAGAACATCCTGCTAGAGCAGCTGCGATTAAAGATATGTTACCTTATTATGCTAAATCATCTTTTAATTGGGATGACCGTAAAAATTGGATAAATGACCAAAATGCGGTTAATTATTGGATAAAAAATATCAAACCATCGCAATACCCAACTGATTTTTCAGGAAAATCCTATTAATATTTGGTAAATTGGAATAATTTTCGTATATTTGTATAACAACAAATTATATCGAAATGGCTAATTTAGGATACGCTTGTATCAATATGAGTATGGGTAAAAAAGTAGGTACTAACCGAACAATGGTTAAACGTACTTTTGAAGCAAAGGGTTTAGATTATGTATCGGAACTTGCGTTACTCAATGCAAAGGATATTATTAAAATTTTAGAGTGGAATAGATTAAATGGAATTAATTTCTTTCGTTTATCATCTGCACTTGTTCCTTGGGGAGATGGATTGGATTTAACTCAATTGAAAGATTACAAAGAAATTAAAAGAGAGCTAAAGAAGGCAGGTGATTACGCTAAGTTTTGGAATATGCGTATTAATTCGCATCCCGGCCCATTCAACGTATTACCATCACCAAACGAATCGGTTGTTCAAAAGACTTTCGCTGATTTAGAATTGCATGGTAAAATATTTGATATGATGGGTTTATCTAAAACACATTACAACAATATTAATATTCATTGTAATGGTGTCTATGGGGATAAACAATCTGCGATGGATAGATTGATTACAAACTTCAAAAGACTCTCTCCAAGCGTACGCAAACGATTGACATTGGAGAATGATGATAAGGCTTCTATGTATTCCGTAAAAGACCTTATGTATATTCATAAACATACAGGAATTCCAATTGTATTCGATTATCACCACCACCAATTTTGTACAGGTGGATTGAGTGAAGAAGAAGCACTTAAATTAGCAGCAACAACTTGGCCTAAAGGAATTAAGCAAGAAGTTCACTATTCCGAATCAAAAGCATTACATGAAAATAACCAAAAAGAAAAACCACAAGCACATTCCTATCTTATTAATGCCCTCCCCAATACATATGGGTTGGATTTGGACATTATGGTTGAAGCAAAAGGAAAAGAATTAGCAATATTACCTTTTATTAAATGATAAATTATATAGCAATATTAACCTTTCAAATTATGTTTAATATCTTCAAAGTATTGGAGATTAAATTTACATATGAGAATCAATTAAACAAATTGTTAGTTAATTCAGTTTGGATTAATTTAGTATCACTTGCTTCAGTTTATTTTTCATTAGATAGTTTGTTAAAAGGAGATATGTGGGTACTACCATTTTATATTGGTGGTAGTGTATTGGGAAAGTGGATAGCAATGACACAAATGGATAATTTGGAATCTAAACTATTTGTTTTCTTTAGAAGTAAAGCAGAAAAACCAAAAAGAAATGTCCGTACCAAAGTTAATTGATGTAACTCCATTTGAACCTTTAATTATTAAAGTTCATTATGATGGTTTTGATTTTAAAAAATTAGAACCAATTTGCGATGATTTAATTAAAACAACTCAAATAAAAACACATTTAGAAACTGGTAACGCAGCTAGTTCGGCACCAAATAAAACCAAAGCTCCTCATATAATGAATGAGTTTAAAGAATTTTATAAGTGGTTAGATAATATTGCACAACACATTATTTTAAATGAATGGGGTATGTATAAGGGGCATGAATATAAAGTATTCAATTCTTGGGTAAACTTTCATGGAGAGGGTGGTGTTACTGAAAAACATCATCACGGACCAACAACATTAACATCTGCAGCTTATTTAAATATGCCTGAAAACGGAGGGTATATTCAGTTTAGAGACCCATTAGAATATCATAAAGGTTTTTATATGAAACAATATGATGATGAAATATATGGATGGAAAACAATTCCAGCAGTAACTGGTGATGTACTTTTATTTCCGGGGTATTTGAGACATAGAACTCAAGCTAATACAAACGTAACTGAAAAAAGATGGGTATTAACTTCAAACTATATGAATTACTAAATTATGGCAGAAGCAATTTTAAAATACGATTTGAATGATACCGATGATGCTATGGCACATATGAGAGCAATTAAATCATTGGATATGGCATTAGCACTTTGGGAGTTACTTAACAATAGTAAACGAACTTTAGAGAGAGCAATGCATGAAAAGGAAATGGACAAGTATGAAGCATTGGATATGGTATATGAAAGGATATACGAACTAATGGATGAGCACAATATAAAATTAGATGATTTGATAATATGAATACATTAGATAAAAAATACCAAGACTTACTGCAAGATATTTTAGATAATGGAGTACAAAAATCAGATAGAACTGGAACGGGTACACTATCGGTTTTTGGTAGACAGATTACACATAATATGAAGCAAGGGTTTCCAGCTCTTACAACAAAGAAATTAGCATGGAAGCAAGTTGTATCGGAACTACTTTGGTTTCTAACAGGACAAACTAATATACAATATCTTTTAAAACATAACAATCATATTTGGGATGGTGATGCATATAAGAATTACAAAACCAAAACTGAAATATTGATGGGACATGGATTTCACGGAACAGTATTATCACAAGAAGATTTTATCAGTAAAATAAAAACCGATAATGATTTTGCAAAGACGTGGGGTGATTTAGGACCTATCTATGGTAAGCAATGGAGAAAGTGGGATGGTAAGAATGGAAGGATTGACCAGATAGATGATTTAGTAAAAGAACTTAAAACAAATCCAGACAGTAGAAGATTAATGGTTAGTGCTTGGAATGTAGGTGAGTTAGACCAAATGATATTACCACCTTGCCATTATGGGTTTCAGGTTTATACAACTGAATTGAGTGATGAAAGAAGATACAATATTTGGTTTAATAACAATTATGAAACAGGTATGGAAAGATTCTTTGACCCTAATAATTTGCCTGATTTTGATAATTCATATTATACTCCAACACCAAAGAGAGCAATCTCACTAATGTGGAATCAACGAAGTGTAGATACATTTTTAGGATTACCATTTAATATTGCATCTTATGGATTACTACTTTATATTATAGCAAACGAAGTTAATATGGTTCCTGATGAATTGATTGGTAATTTAGGCGATGTTCATTTGTACTCCAATCATATTGAGCAGGCAAAAGAACAAATAGGTAGAACCTCATTTGATTTACCTCGATTAAAAACCGAAGCAAAGATGGATGGTATATGTTGTAATGTGCCTGATGATTTTGTATTAGAGGGATATCAATATCACCCAACAATTAAAGCACCTTTATCAAATTAAAATATTATGGCAAACTTTGAAGTAAAAATTAAGCAACCTAAACGGGTTGAAAAAAAATGGGGTTATGAACTATGGATTCATAACGATAATCAATATTGCGGAAAACTATTAGTATTCACACAATCAGGAAATAAATTTTCAATGCATTATCATATGTTAAAGAATGAAACTTGGTATGTTCAAAAAGGAGCATTTCAATTTGATTGGATTGATACCGAAGCAGCTGAAAGAAACTATACACAATTGCAAGAAGGTGATGTTGTTTATATTGAGAAGGGATTACCTCATCAATTAATAGCATTAACCGAAGGAGCAACTATTATGGAAGTTAGTACAGAACACTTTGACGAAGATTCTTATAGAGTTTATAGAAACGGACCTCAAGATTTAGAATAATGACATATATAACAAAACATCTTCCTACATTGGAAGAACTTAAAAAAGAATTAGAAGAACATCCTGAAAAAATTAAATACTACACAAAGTATCAAGGATTTGAAGGACCTGATGGAACTACCGATTATATAATTGAAAAATTAGAAGAATATTATAAAAACAAAAAAAATGAAAGTACAAAAAATTAATCAATCACCAATAACATCTGCAGATGTGGTTGAATATAAAGAAGCAATATACAAATTAGAAGGATTTGTATTTAATGCAAATGATGTTAATATTGATAAACGTATTATTACTATTAGACTTGGTAATAAAGAAGAAGAATTAACTTTAGTAAATCCGACTATACTAAAAGCAACAGAAACTCCTCTTGTATATTTTGAAAAAGATACATACAAACAAACAAAAATTAGAAAAACCATTAGACATCCGTATTTACTAATCAATACAGATAATTTAGGAAAAGTTGAATTTAAATCAAAGCAAAATGATTGGAAAGATGCAGATGAATTCTTTGGAGATGAGGGATTGTTAGAATGTGTATTAGTGCAAAGAGCTATCGATGCTATTGATGGTATTGATGTTACATCACCATTAAGACACTATTCAGATACAATTACAAAAGATAAAGAGCCAGGTAGAAACGAAAGAGTTATGTTACAAGGACCAAATGGTGAAATGGAATTTGTAAAAAGTAAAAAGGTTAATTCTTACCTAGAAAAAGGATGGAACTTAATTTAATGAAAATGGCAAAATTAATATTTATCATTGAAGAACAAGAAAATAGAGAAGCCTCTAAAATAGAATTCGAAGTACCAAACGATATGGATGTTTGGGAATACAAAAGAATGTGTATCCGAATGGCAGGGGCTATGGGATACGCATCGTTATCAGTAAAGAAAGCATTTGGACAGGAATACCTAAAAAATGTAGAAGAAGAATTAAATCAGATATTCCAAAACGCCTACTCCGGCTCAATTCAATTAGCATGAAAGAAATATTAGAAGCACAAAATAAAAGAATATTAACCTTACAATTGTTAGTAGAGGCATTAGTTGATGAATTAATTGAAACTAAAAAAGTTAAAGAATCAAAATTAGATGAAAGATTTCTAGCTAAAATGCAATGGGCTCAATCTGAATTAGATAAAGCTAAAGAAGAAGCTTCGATTGATTTTTTAAAATCACAAATATTCTCAAATCAAATGGGAGAAGCTTAAATTTGGAAAATTCAAAAAAAAGTTGTATATTTGTATAATATACTTTAAAATAATAAAATATGTTTGAAACATTTTTAATGGTAATATTGTTACCAGTATCAATTATATTCAATATATTACTATTGATTAGAGGTATTAATTTGGTTAAACAAAATGAAAAATTATCAGATGTGGTAAACGATTATGATGTTAGACAAGATAATACTTTAATTACATTAGAAAATATGTTAGGTGAGATGAAAGAAATTGACTTGAAAGGGTCATTTGAATCAGATGATGAGGTAGGGGTTGTATTCTCCGAATTAAAAAATACAATAGAATCTTATAAAAATCAAATTTAGTAATGCCTCGTAAAAAGAAAAGTAAACAATACTTCACATTAGATACTGAAGAAGCTATTATAGCATATAATAAATCATCATCTCAAAGAGAAAGAAATGATTTATATAAAACAAGAATCCAATACGCTTTTGAAAAATTAGCAGAAAATATTCTTAACACATTTAAATTTTCTTATTTTGATGTTAGTAAGCAAGATGTTCAAATGGAAGTAGTTTCTACTCTTATAGAAAAAATACATATGTTTCAAGAAGGTAAGGGTAAAGCATTCTCTTATTTTTCTATTGTTGCAAAGAACCACTTAATTCTTAAAAATAATGGAAACTATAAACGTTTCAAAAAAACCGCACTACTTTCTGAAATGCCTGAAAGTTGGAATCCGCCCGATGATTTTCATCAAACACAATTTGGTGAAGAACTTAATGAGTTTAAAGAATTGATGTTAAAATATTGGGATATTAATTTGACAAGAGTTTTCACAAAAAAAAGAGATATTCAGATTGCTGATGCGGTATTGGAATTATTCAGAAGGTCACAACATATAGAAAACTTTAACAAAAAGCACTTATATCTTTTAATCAGAGAAATGACAGATTGCAAAACTCATTACATTACTAAAGTGGTAAATGAAATGAAGAAACATCAGACTCAAATGTTGAATGATTACTTTGATAAAGGTATGATTACTTCTAAAAGTGATGATTTTTGGGAAGAGCAATATTTATTAGAACAATAGATATACAATGGAACGAATCGCATCAATGTTTTTTCATAGCCGTACACAGGCTCACATATTTCACACAAGAGTAACTGGTGTGGGTTCAGACGCAGCTCATAGAGCACTACAAGCATATTATGAAGGGATTGTACCCCTTATAGATGGTGTTATTGAAACATACCAAGGACAATACGGATTAATCGAATATAAAGAGGTAAGTGGGGTAGATAACGATGCATCTAAAGAGAATATGATTAAATACTTTGATAACCTTTGTAAATTTTTGGCAAAAGAGAGACAAGATGAGAAGTTACAAATGAGCTGGTTACAAAATGATTTAGATAATATAGCATCTTTATTATATTCCACAAAATACAAGTTAATAAACCTACAATAATTTAACACTAGAATTAATACTATTTTAAGGTTATTCAATATTTATAATTGGATAACCTTTTTTATTATCCAAAACACGTTATAACCTAACAGGTTTTTTCAACATTTTACGGCAATTTAGTTACTTAATTGGTTATACACATAACTAAAAAGTAAAATTATGTCATACGTTAAAGCGTTTGTATTAAACTGGAAAGATAAACTTGCATGGGCGTTTCTTTCTTTGGTGGGCTTGTGGATTATATTCGCTCTATGTTTCCAATTGTTCTTTGTTTATTTGGAGTTTTCAGGTAAACATGAATTACAAAGAAATATTGTTAATTGGATTGAATGGAGAATCGATGGTACATTTAAAAATAACCCAGAAAATATATGGTACGAAGCAGAAGACCATATTTGGGTTGAATCGGTAGAAAATCAAGTTAAGATTGGTAAATTAGCAGGAAATCGTAATCTTGCATTTGGTGTGAAAAACATCTTAGAAGAATACGTTCAGGAAAAGGGATATGACCTTTCATCTGATGCACAATACAAATTAAAAGTAAACATTGTGTATTTGGATGTACTTACAACAAAAACAAATATTTCGGTATTCCATAAAGGAGAGGAGGAAGTGGTGGTTAGACTACATGGCATCCTATATAAAGAAGGAAAGAAGGAGAAAGAAGTGGTGGTTGAAGAATCATCATCTGAAATCTCAATGTCTACGTTAATCGTTGATGAAGGTGGTAAATTTAATCAAACATCTTTAAGCAACGCACTCAAAAAAGCATCCGATAAGCTAATAACAAAATTATTGGGAAAGAAGTAAGATGAAAAGATTATTGACAGTTTTAGGGATATTAGTGATATCTCTATCATCATTTACAGCACAGGCACAATTAACTATTGACCAAGCTATTACAACAACGGCACCTTATAAAGTGGGTGATACCATTTCTATAAAGTACACCGTTGCAAAAGGAACAACTACACCTCGTTATTTTTGGTTGAGATACCGATTCAATAATAAGGCTTTGAGTTATGTATCAACTACATTCTCACAAGGTACTTCATCTCAAACATTCTACACAGGTTGGAGTAACTATAACTTTACACCATCTACGGTAAACAACATATTGGCTACAAGTCTTTATGCACAATATCAAGCAACTCCTTGGGCTTACGCTGTAAACTCTGATTGGAATGTTGGACAATTGACTG
>Ga0222712_10000886_pt1 | contig 38407 bp, 34 predicted proteins | sample C33_657DmetaG_FD_165043 | JGI IMG/M metagenome (GOLD analysis project Ga0222712, IMG submission 165043) | Estuarine water microbial communities from San Francisco Bay, California, United States - C33_657D | ecosystem: Environmental > Aquatic > Marine > Unclassified | place: USA: California... | reverse complement strand
GCAATATTACCAATTGCATATTCCATTAAAAGGTCCCAGCCAATGATCCAGGCAATAAGTTCACCAAAAGATGCATAAGCATAGGTATATGCACTACCAGCAACCGGAATTCTTGATGCAAATTCTGCATAACATAAAGCCGAGAAACCGCAGGTAATTGCAGTGATAATAAATAAAATACTAACCCCCGGTCCGCCCTGAAATGCTGCATTCCCAATAGTTGAAAATATTCCGGCGCCAATAACGGCTGCAATACCCATTAAGGTAAGGTCTTTTACAGTAAGAACCCGTTTTAATCCTTCAGCCGCAATTTCAGCATCAGAAAAACCTGCTTTCCGGTCTTTCATTATCAGCTCAATCGACTTTTTTCGAAACAGGTTTATAGACATATCCTCTGAATATTGAATGGTTTAAGGATCAAACATAAAAATTATTTAGTTTTGATAGCACATTCAAGCTAAATAATGAAAAAAAGCCTCTCTGCAATCCTCTTTCAACAGCGATATTTCTTGATTCCTTTCTTGATTGTGATAATCACAGGGTTTTTTCTGATGCTTGTGTTTTCTAAAGCAGAACTTTTTTTATGGATTAACAGTCAATACAATCCTTTTTTCGATCAATTTTTCAAATTTAATACCTTGCTTGGAGATGGCTGGATGACCATCTTGGTTGTTTGCGTGATGCTATTTTTAAAATATCGATATGCTGTACTCATGGCACTTGCCTATGCTTACAGTTCTATGGCCGTTCAGATTCTTAAAATACTATTCAACGCTCCAAGACCTGTTAAATTTTTTGAAAACATCACTCCAATAAGAACCATTGATGGTTATGCCATGCATGAATGGAATAGTTTTCCATCCGGACATACCGCTTCAGCATTTACTCTTGCTGTTGTTTTATCCTATATACTTTCCTATAAGTATAGTCATTGGATTCTTATACCTCTTGCAGTTTTAACGGCATTTTCAAGAGTTTATCTAGCTCAGCATTTTATGGAAGATATTATTGCAGGGTCTTTAATTGCAGTGATAATGACTTTGCAGCTAATTTATTGGCTAGAGCATACTGAATGGTATCATTCTAAGAACTTAGACGGTAGGTTGTTTGGAAAAGCTTGATTTACACATTAAGACTTTTCTCTGATTTTTTTTGATCTTAACTTTTGCTCAACCTGGATAAACCCATAATCTTTTTTTTAATCAAGCTTTAAATACTGATTTTACTTGTAAAATAGTTCTTTATGAAAATTAGGTCGTTCAATTTTTATTGTATAGATCAGAATCGATAATCTGCCTCTACACTATTTTTATATAGCTTGGGCTTATAAAATGTTAGAATTAATCTAGCTTTTGTAATTCACTTTTAATGAAATCAGCGAGTTCTTTTACATAAGTAGCACTAAAGTTGAATTCAATCCCGGCAGTTTCATAGATCTCTTTTATAGTCTTTGTATAACCAAGCTTTAATGCATCCAGATACTTTGAAAGTCCTGTTTCAGGATCATTTTTATAGTTTTTCCAAACTGCAATTGCTCCTAGTTGAGCAATTCCATATTCAATATAGTAAAATGGAACTTCAAAAATATGAAGTTGTTTTTGCCAGAGGTTTTCAAGTGCAAATGAATGTTCAGACCAGTCGGCAAAATTATTTCCGAAGGGTTCAAATATATTTTTCCAGGCTTGCGCTCTTTGTTCACTGGTATGTTCAGGGTTGGTGTATATCCAGTGCTGAAACTGGTCAACAACGGCAACCCATGGAAGAGTTTTAAGCACATCTTTTAGTTGATCTTTCTTTGCTCTTTTTAATTCTTCCGGATTATCAAAATATACATCCCAATGATCCATAGAGATCAGTTCCATACTCATAGAAGCAAGCTCGGCTACTTCAGATGGCGTATGCTTAAAATCGTTTAATTCAAGGTCTGAGGTGATGAATGTATGAATAGCATGGCCTCCTTCATGAACCATCGTTGTCAGATCTCTGAAGGTGCCAGCAGAATTCATGAAAATAAAAGGCGCTCCGCTTTCGGCCAGTGGATAGTTATAACCGCCTGGAGCTTTGCCTTTACGGCTATCTACATCAAATAAACCATTAGCTTTCATTATTTCAAGCCTTTGGCCAATGTAAGGGCTTAAACCATGGAAGCACTTGATTGATTTCTCAATGAGCTCTTCACCGTTTTTAAATGGCTTTAGTGCTGGTTTTCCCGAAACGTCGACCTCCATGTCCAATGGCTTTAATTCAAGTAATCCTAAAGCCTTGCGACGACTTTCTGCCTGATGCTTTAATATAGGGACGATTTCTTTTTCAATAGCTTCATGAAATTTATAACAGTCGTTCGGGGTATAGTCAAAGCGACCCAATGACTGGAACATATAATCTCTGAAGTTTTCGAATCCTGCATTTAGGGCTACCTGATGGCGAAGCTTTAACAGGCTATTGAATAATTCATCCAGCTTATCTTTGTCTTGTAATCTACGGGCAGTTATAGCTTCCCAGGCATTCTGCCTTACTTTGCGGTCTGTGTCTTTTAAAAAGACTGCAGCTTGTTCCAATGTGTATTCCTTTTCGCCAAGTTTTACAGACATTGAACCAGTTATTCCTTGATACTTTTGCTGCTCAACCTGAATTTGAGTCATTAATGCGATGTTTTCCTCTTGGAATAGTTCAAGCGCTTTTTTAATGCCACGCGTGTAAACAAAGTATCTTTCTTTATCTAATTTTTCAGAATACGGACTGTCAACAAATTTCTTATTTAATTGATTATTGATTGGAGCAATCTTAGGCTCGATTTCAGTTGCAAAAAATTGAAAATCCTTCAAAAGCGTTTTATCTGTAGTATCACAAGTCATACGAATATACCTCCATGCAAAATCTTCTTCGAGGGCTGCTTCAATTTCACTCCTATCTACAAGCCATTTTTCAAGCTCTGCAACAGAGCTAATGTTTCGAGACAGTAATTCGTTGAATATAGGTTCAAGGCTAATCCAATCAATGTTAAGAATTTCAGGGATATAGGTTCTTGGTTTTTTGGAGATATTAAGGTTGTTCATATTAAATTTAATTTCTCAGGTAAGCATCAAGTAAAAAGAAGACAGCAAATACAACTGATGCAATGCCATTGGTTGTGAAAAAAGCACGATTTACTTTCGATAGGTCATTTGGTTTTACCAATTGATGCTGATAGATCAGCAAAATGATAAAGAACAATACCCCTGCCAGATAAAACCATGACAAGTCTGAAACGATATAGGGCATCGTCACGAATATCACAGCAAGAACGTGAAAAATAGAGGAAACATTCAATGCTTTTTTCTTTCCCAGCCAAGCAGGAATAGAGTTTAGATTGTTTTCCCTGTCAAATTCTTCGTCTTGGAGTGCATAAATAATATCAAATCCGCTAACCCAAAATAAAACGGCCAGAGAAAAATATAGAGGAAGCATGGCAAATTCTCCAGCTACTACTAAATAAGCTCCTATAGGTGCCAAGGCAAGACCCAGACCCAGAATAAGATGGCATAGCGGAGTAAATCTTTTGGTATAACTATACCCAAGTACAACTGCAAGTGCAACCGGAGAAAGGAAAAAACAAAGTCTGTTTATCAATAAGGTAGCGAGGATAAAAAGTATGCTGTTTACGATAGTGAATATCAAGGCTTCATTTGAACTGATCTTACCTGAAGGGATATCACGTATAGCTGTTCTTGGGTTTTGTGAATCAATTCCTCTATCTAAGTACCTATTGAATGCCATTGCTGCATTTCTTGCAAAGATCATGCACAAAATCATCAACAAAAGCTTTAGCCAGTTAAACTCTTGTCCGGTTACTGAGATGGCAAGAAAAAAACCAATAAAAGCAAACGGCATTGCAAAAATTGTGTGGGCAAATAATACCAGGGAAAAATATTTTTTCATTTACAATTTTGTATTTAATTGAGCCATTTAGTAAAATAAATAATCGGTTTAAAAGCGAACTATTGAATTGATTTAGCGGGTAAATGACTTATTTAGCTCATTAATAAAATTCAGAATTTCATTGCGTCCCTGCTGATTTTCGGCCGAAGTAATGTAATGCATAGGCACTTCTTCAAATATTTCTAATAATGATTTTCTAAATTTTGCAACATTCTGATCCGACTTAACATGCGATTGCTTATCTGCTTTTGTGAAGATCAGTTGGAAGGGAAGGCCGTTCTCTCCAAGCCAAGAACAGAATTCAATATCGATTTTTTGAGGATCAAGTCGGCTATCAACTAAAACAAAAACACATTGTAAATTTTCACGATTTCTGAGGTAAAAACTAATGAATTTCTGCCATTCACCCCGGTTGCTTTTGGATGTTTTTGCATATCCATAGCCTGGAAGATCTACAAGCTGCCAGTTATCATTGATTAAAAAATGATTGATTAGCTGGGTTTTACCTGGTGTTTGGGAGGTTTTTGCAAGCCCTTTTTTCTGAACAAGCATGTTGATCAAAGAAGATTTTCCTACGTTTGATCGGCCAATAAAGGCATATTCTGGTAATTCAGGAGGGGGTAATTTATCAGTCCTGGTATTACTGCATTGAAATTCTGCGCTTTTTATGATCATTTTACAAAGGTAGAATATTGACCGCAATGTTTTAAGCCTGAATCTTTAATTCAATCTGTTCAGGGTCATTTTTATTCTATTTGTCTCGAAAAGGTATTAGAGCTTTATTATCTCAGCGCTTAATCCATTATCTTTGTGCATGTCTAAAATTGTACGTCCTTATCAGGATTCGGATGCTACCAAGAAAGAGCAGGTAGCAAATATGTTTAATAATATCTCTGGAACTTATGATTTCTTGAACCATTTTTTATCACTCGGTATTGATATGATCTGGAGGAAGATAGCAATCAGGGAGCTTATTAAAGATAAACCCGCATACATATTGGATGTGGCTACAGGTACTGGTGATCTTGCTTTTGAGGCAATTCAGACTCTTAATCCTGAGCAAGTTATTGGAATAGATATTTCAGATGGCATGCTGAGCATTGCCAGAGAGAAGATTCTGAAAAGAAACATGCAGGATAAATTCGAAGTTCGCTTGGGTGATTCTGAAAAACTACTTTTTGAAAAAGACACTTTTGATGCGGTGACCGTGGCGTTCGGTGTTCGTAATTTCGAAAATCTTGAAAAAGGTTTAGCTGATATGCTCAGGGTATTAAAACCTGGAGGTAAAGCCGTAATTTTGGAATTTTCAAAACCAAAGGTATTTCCTGTTAAGCAGGCCTATAATTTTTATTTTAAATTTGTAACTCCTACCATTGGTAGGATATTCTCAAAAGATAGCAGTGCTTATACCTACTTGCCTGAATCTGTCGCTGCATTTCCTGATGGTGAAAAATTCAATTTACTAATGCAAAAAGTTGGTTTTCTTAATACTAAATTTCGCCCATTAACGTTTGGAATTTGTTCCATTTATATCGGTTCTAAATGAAGAAATTTATATTGTTTTGTCTACTTTCCTTTTTTTCTTTCAACAGTTCAATTGCACAGAGTAACTGGGGTGGAGGTGTAGATGATGAACAACTGCACTTTGGTTTTAAATTTCAATATATATCATCTGAATACAAAATTCAAAAAGTAGAGAATTGGAAAGGGCCTTTCATAGATCCGTTCAATGGGTTACCCATGATAAACGGCCAGCTCAGAAGCTTAAGTTCTCCTGTTACACCAGGTTTTGGCCTGGGCTTTGTTTCTGATTACAGGCTTAGCAATAACGCGAATGTACGATTTACCCCGGGTATGGTTTTTGCAGATGTCACTGTAAACTATGAGTTTGAAGACCCAAACCTATCCGTGCAAAGAACAATACAGGGAACTCTGATAGATCTTCCTTTAGGGATAAAATTAAAATCAGACAGAAGAAAGAATTTCAGAGCCTATGTTCTTGGAGGTGCAAAATACTCCATAGATATAGTTTCAAAAAAGAAAACTGATGATATAGCTTTAAGTCCGGAAGCCAAATACCTAAAAAGTCTTAAAAATACGGTTTGGTATGAAGCAGGTGTAGGCTTCGACCTATATTTTGAATTTTTTAAATTATCGCCTGAAATCAAATTTTCACAAACTAGAAAAAGCGTGCTGAAGGATAGTGATAGATTAGAAAACCCATTTACTGCTCCAATTAACAAGCTTTTTTACAGGAATATACAGTTCAGCTTGTTTTTTGAATAGCATTCCGCTATAATTGATTAATTTCGAATTTTATAATCATTATGTCTAAAATAGCATTAATAACCGGAGCAACTGCCGGAATTGGCGAGGCTTGTGCAAGTCTTTTTGCACAGCAAAATTATGATCTGATTCTCACAGGACGCAGAACAGAGCGTTTAGATGCCTTGGCAAAGCGACTTGTCTCAGAATATGGTATCCGTGTCAATATTCTTACTATGGATGTGAGGAATAAAGAGGAAGTTGAAAAGCTTGAAACTTTATCTGCCGATTGGAAAAAAGTAGATTTACTTATTAATAATGCAGGACTTTCGCAGGGAATGGATCCAATTAATTCTGGAAGTACCACAGACTGGGAGGTGATGATTGATACAAATATCAAAGGACTTTTATATGTTACCAAAGTTGTATCTAACTGGATGATACAGCACGGATCTGGTCATATCATTAACATCGGATCTATTGCAGGAAAAGAAACCTATTTAAATGGGAATGTATATTGCGCTACAAAACATGCTGTTGACTCTTTAAGTAAGGCTATGCGGATTGATCTTTTGCCACACAAAATAAAAGTTACTGCTATACATCCTGGTGCGGTTGATACAGAATTTTCTGAAGTTAGATTTAAAGGAGACAAAGATCGAGCTAAAAAAGTTTATGATGGGTATGAGCCTTTGCATGCACAAGATATTGCTGAAACAATCTGGTTTGTTGCTTCCCGTCCTGCTCATGTAAATATTAATGATTTGCTGATAATGCCTACTGCTCAGGCAAGCACTTCACATCTTTTGAGGGAATAATCTAAAATTAAAATCTGGGATTAGTGTATTTTTTTATTATTTAACTTCAACTAATCAGGATTGTGTAGTTTTGATAAAATTACTAATCAATTATATAACCAATTTAGGCTATGTCTCTTCAACAAACTATTGATCAGGATATAAAATCTGCCATGTTGAGTAAAGACAGTGTACGTCTTCGGGGGCTAAGAGCCATCAAAGCTGCATTGCTTCTTGCAAAAACAGAAAAAGGCGCAGAAGAAGGTATATCCGAAGAAATGGAGTTCAAGGTTCTTCAGAAGCTTGTTAAACAACGCAAAGAGTCTGCTGAGATTTATCAAGCACAAAATCGCTCAGATCTCTATCAGATTGAAAATGAAGAATTGCAGGTTATTGAAGCTTATCTACCACAACAAATGGATAGAGTTACCATAACTTTACATATAAAAGATGCTATTCTACGTACAGGTGCTGCCACGATGAAAGATATGGGGAAGTTAATGGGTATTGTAAACAAGGAATTGTCTGGTAAGGCTGACGGAAAAACCATTTCGGAAGTAGTTAAAGAGCTTCTTGGGTAATTTAAAAAATCTATTTTTGATTTCTAAAGCTTATTTTTCAGTATTAAATTAAGTTTTTATATTGATTTAAGATTCAGACTTATATCTTAGCATGTAAAACGATATATGTACTTAACATTTCTATGGAGTTCTCGATAAAAGAAGAAAACGGTTTTAAATATATTGATGAGGGTGAGGGCGAGGTGCTTATATTGCTTCATGGCTTAATGGGAGCACTTAGTAACTGGACTGATGTAGTGAATGATTTTAAACAAGATTACAGAGTGATCATTCCATTATTACCCTTATATGACTTTCCGCTCCTCACAACTGGGGTTAAATCTTTGGCAAAATTTATTCATAAATTTGTTAAATATAAAAAGCTAAAGAATTTCACTGTTTTAGGTAATTCACTTGGAGGTCATGTTGGATTGATCTACACCTTAAGCAATCCCGAAGAAGTGAAATCTCTTGTTTTGACTGGCAGCTCAGGGCTCTATGAAAATGCATTTGGAGGCTCTTTCCCGCGTCGTGAAAGCTATGATTTTATAAAAGAAAAAGTTGAATTTACATTTTATGATCCTGCAACTGCTACTAAAGAGCTTGTAGATGAGGTTTACCAGATAGTTAATGACCGGATTAAAGTAATCAAGATATTGGCATTGGCTAAGTCTGCAATCAGACATAATATGTCTAAGGATATTCATATGATAAAAGTTCCTGTTTGCTTAATATGGGGCAGGGACGATAAAATTACGCCACCAGAAGTTGCTTTTGAATTTCATCAGCTTCTACCCGATTCTGAATTAAATTGGATAGATAAATGCGGACATGCACCAATGATGGAACGACCAATTGAATTTAATGCCCATTTAAAAAAGTTTTTAGATCGCATTTATTAGACTTGTCCTATGTATGCACATGAACTGATATCTGATGCCATTCCACCGGTCAGAACTACTGATACTATCCATAAAATTATTGATAGGATGACTGAGTTTCGTATAAATCATCTTCCACTTGTTGATGATAACCAATATATCGGACTTATTTCTGACTACGACTTACTGGATGTGCATGATCATTCACTCCTTGCTGGAAAACTTATTTTATCTCTTTACAGGCCTTTTGTATCTGAAGAGCAGCATATTTATGACGTCATTCGTTTATTGTTTGAACAGAAATTAAGTCTTATTCCTGTTCTTGATTCGAATAGGAAATACAAAGGATCAATTTCAATTAATGCAATTATTGAGCACTTAGCTACAATTACATCAGCAAAGGATCCCGGTGGCATTATTGTTTTAGAGGTTGACAATAGAAATAATTCTTTATCCCATATTGCTCAGATTGTAGAATCCGACAACGCACAAATACTTAGTTCTTTTGTTCAGTCTTTTCCTGATTCGACACGACTCGAAATCACTCTCAAGCTCAACCGCACCGAGATATCATCTATAATAGCATCATTTTTAAGGTATGATTATCATGTAAAGGCTACCTTCAATGATTCAAAATCTGACGATGGTACTTTTGACAGATATGATCAACTTATGAATTACCTTGATATTTAATAAATCAATATGAAGATTGCAATTTACGGTAGGCAATTCAATAATACTGTATTGCCGCATGTTCAGCAGATTTTCAATATTCTTGCGGAGCAAAATATAGAAACGCTTGTCCATGATAAATATAATCTCTTCATATCAGGGAAAATATTCTTCCCCAAGAAGTTCCAGATCTATAGGAATTACCAGGACTTGATGTTATCTGATGTTGATGTCATGATTAGTCTTGGAGGGGATGGGACATTACTCGATACGGTTACCCTGATACGTGATTCAAACATTCCTGTGATCGGGATTAACTTTGGCAGGCTTGGATTTTTAGCGAGTATTAATAAAGATGATATATCATCTGCAATAAATAGTCTGATCAATAAAGAGTATACACTTGATAAGCGTGTTCAACTTTGTATTGAATCTGAACTGAATTTATTTGGGAATGAAAATTTTGCACTGAATGATGTGACCATTCATAAGCGTGATACTTCAGCAATGATGATTGTTCATGCATATTTAAATGGCGATTTTTTGAATTCGTACTGGGCTGATGGACTAATTGTTGCTACACCAACAGGGTCAACTGCTTATTCGCTGAGTTGTGGAGGTCCAATTATCTTCCCTGGTTCCGGAAATATGGTAGTTACTCCAATATCTCCTCATAATTTGAATGTCAGGCCCATAGTCTTATCAGACAGCAATGTTCTTTCATTTGAAATTGAAGGAAGAAGCTCAAAATACCTTTTAACTTGTGATTCACGAACTGAAGTAATAGATACTTCAATAAAAATAAGAGTGAAAAAGGCTGATTTCGGGATAAATTTAATCAGGCTTAATAATGAAAACTATTTATCTACGTTAAGGAACAAATTGCTTTGGGGAATTGATACCAGAAATTATTGATATTAGACTGTACTGAATGCGTAGATTAATCCTTATTGCACTTTTCTCCCTTGGCTTTACTTTTGCTTCTGCACAGACATGGGAAGCGGGCGGATTTTTAGGAAGCTCCGGTTATATGGGAGACATCAATCCTATAAAGCCTTTAAAGTTTACTGATCTTGCTTTTGGTGCCCAGATTAAAAGAAATTTTGACGGATATTGGTCAGCAAAGCTCGCTTTTATGCAGGGCAAGTTGCAGGGGAATGATGCTAATTCATCTAATTTATACCAAACACAAAGAAATCTCAACTTTTATTCTCCAATTTCAGAGCTTTCTTTACAGGTTGAATTTAATTTATTCAAATATTTGGCTGGTGTTGATATATACGGGTATGGATCACGAAGGGTAAGTCCCTATTTATTCTTGGGAGTTGGGACATTCTCATTCAATCCGCTTACAGAATATAACGGAAATGAAATAGAACTAATTGCCGTTCAGACTGAGGCCGTGGCATATAAAAACAATGCAATAAGTGTTCCATATGGCGCCGGAGTAAAATACAACATTAAGGGAAATTTAAACCTGATTGGAGAAATTGGTTACCGAACTGCCTTTACAGATTATCTGGATGATATTAGCGGCAGATATCCTGATTTTACAGTGATTTCTCCCATAAGTCCAATATCCCAGCAGTTGTCTGATCGATCAGCGATTCCCAAAATTGGAATTCCAGGAAATCAGCGTGGAGATTTTAGGCCACGTGATACGTATATGTTTGCCGGAATTAGTCTGACCTATACTTTTGTGTCTAATAAATGCTTTGCTTTCTAGTTTAGGGATATGATATCTGTCTTTAAATTAAATACAAAATGATCTTGCATTTTATTCAATACTTTCAGCCTTTTTAGCTAGTCTGACTGAATTTTATGCGTATTTTTAAGAGTCATGATCTTTTTATTTCATGTAGTAGAATAACATAATTAAGTCATAACTTTGCATTTCCAAAATTTGGAACAATTTTAAAATTTATTATTAAAAATTTAATTTCAAACAGACAATTTTTCTGTTTAAAATGTTCCTAATTTTAATGTTAATAGGAGTCAATGAGTTTACTTGAACAGATAGATAAAGACCGTTTGCCTAAGCATTTGGCAATTATTATGGACGGAAATGGCCGTTGGGCTAAGGAGAAGGGTAAACTGCGTGTTTTTGGACATCAAAATGGAGTTTTGGCTGTTCGGGATACCGTAGAGGGTGCTGTAGAACTTGGAATTAAATATTTAACTCTTTATGCATTTTCTACTGAAAATTGGAATCGGCCTAAACTTGAAGTAATGGCACTTATGGAGCTATTAGTTTCCACAATTAGTAAAGAAACCAAAACGCTGATGGATAATGGGGTTCGTTTAAATGCTATTGGAAATTTGAATTCCCTTCCTGATAGATGCCTTCTGCAGTTGCAGGATACGATGAAAAAGACCGCCGGTAACAGCAATTGTACACTTACACTTGCCTTAAGTTATAGTTCAAGATGGGAAATTACTGAAGCTGCGAAAAAAATTGCGGTTAAGGTTAGAGATGGGCAATTGAAAGCTGAAGATATTACCGAAGAAATGTTTGCAGACCACCTTACTACTGCAGATATGCCTGATCCTGAACTTATGATTCGAACAAGCGGGGAGTACAGAATTAGCAATTATTTATTATGGCAACTAGCCTATACCGAACTATATTTCACTTCAAAATTATGGCCCGATTTCAGAAGGCAAGATCTTTTTGAAGCGGTTGTTGATTATCAGAAACGTGAAAGACGCTTCGGTATGACCAGTGAGCAATTGAACTAATTTCACTTTTAACACTTTTTAACAAGCGATTAGCTTATTTTAGCACCGTTAAATACACCAAATGAACCGCATTCTCATTCTATTTATATTACTTATATCTGGTACTTCTGCAATGGCCCAGTTTGGAAGAACAGGAACTCCAACACCTACAAGGACCACTTCTTCTAATGATGAGTTAAGCTACCTTAATCCTAAGGAAATGGTCATTGGAGGTACTATTGTCAGTGGTACTCAATTTTTAGATAAGGATGTTCTAATCACTATTTCAAAACTTACCAAGGGCGACAGGATAACTGTACCAGGTGATGCCACGTCTAATGCAGTTAAAAACTTGTGGGGTCAGGGTCTTTTTGATGATGTAAAATTGAATATTGCTGAGATCAGATCTGATACTATCTTTTTTGAGATCGCAGTGATAGAGCGTCCGCGTTTAACCAGGATTGAATTATTGGGATTAAAAAAAGGAGAGGTAGGTGATGTGAATGACAAGTTGAATGATAAGACTGGCAAGGTTGTTAATGAGAATTTATTAAAAACTACCACAGATATTATTAAAAAGCATTTCACTGAAAAAGGATTTCTATTTACTGATCTAGTAATCGTCCAGCGAAAAGATACAGCAGAGGCTAATAACCTGATTCTCGATATTAAAGTTGAGAAAAATGATCGTGTTAAAATAAGTGAGGTATTGTTTACGGGAAATAAGGATTTTAAAAATAAGACGCTAAAAAAATATCTTAAAAAGACTAAAGAGAAAGCTATCTATAAAGTGTTTGGTTCAGGAAAGTTTCTTCAGAATAAATATGATGAAGACAAACTAAAAATGATCGCCAAAATGCAGGAAAAAGGATATAGAGATGCAGAAATAATAAAGGATACAACTTATCGCACAGGAAAAAGCACAATAGGTGTGAAGATTGATCTTTATGAAGGTCCTAAATATTATTTTGGAAATGTAACCTGGGCTGGAAATGCAAAATATTCAACCAAAATATTGGATGCAATACTTGCAATTGAAAAAGGGGAAGTTTTTAGCGAAAAAAAATTAGATAAAAAATTGTCTAGTAGCCCTGGAGGTGATGATGTTTCATCTCTTTACCTGAATGATGGATATCTTACCTTTAGTGTAGATCCAGTTCAAACTAAAGTTTATGGTGATACAATTGACCTTGAAATAAGGATGTATGAAGGTCCGCAATACACTATTAATAAAATAATGGTAAAAGGAAATGAGTTGACAAATGATAAGGTTATTCTTAGAGAGATCCGTACCAAACCGGGACAGAAATTCTCAAAAGAACTTATTGTTCGTAGTACTCGTGAAATCGCTCAGTTAGGAAACTTTGATGATACAAAGACTGACCCTAAACCAATTAATATAAATCCTAATTCGGGAACTGTAGATATCGAATATAATGTGGTTGAAAAGCCTTCTGATCAGATTGAACTATCTGGTGGTTTTGGAGGAGGCCGCGTGGTGGGTACTCTAGGTTTGACATTTAATAATTTTTCGGCACGAAATATATTTAATACGAGTGCCTGGAAACCATTGCCTAAGGGTGACGGACAAAAACTAAGTATCAGAGGTCAAACGAATGGTAAATATTACCAGTCGTATAGTTTTTCATTTTCAGAGCCATGGTTAGGAGGTAAAAAACCGATTTATTTTGGAATAAGTGCTTTTACATCACTTCAATCTAATGGTCTTAGAAATATAGATTTCAATCAGCAAAAAATCCGATTAAATGGTGTAACCTTTTCATTGGGTAAGCGTTTAAAATGGCCGGATGATTATTTCCAAGCCAATACTTCAATCAATCTTCAACAGTATATCTTGAAGAATTATAATCAGTTTATCTTTTCAACCGGAAACTCTTATAACTTTAACTTAACACAAGAAATTAGTAGGAATTCAGTAGATGCACCAATATTCCCAACTTCAGGTTCAAATTTAAAGTTAACTGTTCAAGCAACTCCTCCATTCTCTTTGTTAAATAATAAGAATTATGCAGTTGCCACGGATAAAGAAAAGTATCGTTTTACTGAGTATCACAAGTGGAAATTTGAATCGCAATGGTTTCAAAGAATTTATGGCAAATTGATTTTGAAAGCACAAGCTCAGTTTGGATTTCTTGGAATCTATAATCAAGCAGTTGGGCAGTCGGCTTTTGAGCGATTTAAACTTGGTGGTGATGGTATGCAAGGATTCGATTTTCTTCAGGGTTCTGAGATCATAGCGATGCGTGGATATGCTAATAATGCAGTTATTCCAGCTGGATCAAATCCAACAATTGCCCAGGGTTCGGGAAGTCCAATCTTTAATAAATATGTTCTAGAGCTGCGTCATCCTATCACAGCCAGTCAGACTGCAACAATTTTTGTTCTTGCATTTGCTGAAGGTGGTAATACCTGGAATACATTCAGAGAATTTGCACCTTTCAATATAAGACGTACTGCAGGTATTGGTGCCAGAGTATTCTTGCCAATTTTTGGATTACTTGGTATTGATTATGGCTTTGCATTTGATAAAATACCTGGTGTGCCAGATAATGGAAGAAATCCTTTTACGTTTAGTATATCACAAGCAATGAATGGAGGCTTCAAATAATTGATATTAATGATTACTAGTTTAAGCTTTTTAGTTCTTAAATTTAAAATCTACTATTAATTCTCAGCCTATTAAAAGAAACAATTATATAGAAATGAAAAAAATCGTTATTATCGCATTATTATTAGTTCTTTCCAGTTTGGGAGGTTATGCACAACGATTCGCATATGTTGATAGTGATTATATACTGAAGCATATTCCGGAGTATAATTCTTCTCAAAAGCAGCTTGATGCATTATCTGCACAATGGCAAAAGGAGGTGGATGTTAAATTTGCTAGTATTGAAGGAATGTTTAAGGCTTACCAGGCAGATCAGGTTTTACTTACTGATGAAATGCGTAAAAGTCGTGAAAACGAAATAATAGAAAAAGAAAAGGAAGCGAAGGAATTTCAGCGGGTGAAATTTGGTTTTGAAGGAGAACTTTTTCAGGTTCGTACAAAATTAATCAAACCAATTCAGGATCGTGTTTCTAAGGCTATACAAGCAGTTGCTGATTCGCAGCAATTGGATATGATATTTGACAAAAACAGCGAAATTACGCTATTATATGCTAGTCCGCGTTTAGATAAAAGTAATGATGTAATAACTAAGCTTGGTTATAAGCCAGGAACAACTAATAAATAAGATCTCACTAATCATAAACAAAAAATAGAATACAGAAAAAATGAAAAATTTATTAAAAATAGGAGTGATTGCAGTTGGAATGATCCTTACATTTAATTCGGCAAATGCTCAGCAAAAATTTGGACACATCAATTCAGCTGACATTTTACAAGCCATGCCTGAAATGAAAACAGCTGATGCCAGTTTTCAGACCTATGCAAAAGCAAAGCAAACATCTTTAGAGTTGATGGGTGCAGAGCGCCAAAAATTGGTTACTACTTACGAAGAGAAATATAAAACATTAAGTGAGGCCAATAGAGCTACTTTAGAAAAAGAATTAACTACCCTAGGAGCAACTATTCAGGATCTAGAGAAACGTATTACTGAAGCGCAGGAAAAGGCTCAGGAAGAATTAACTACCAAACGTACTGAATTATATACGCCAGTTTTCAAAAAGGCTGAAGATGCAGTTAAATTAGTTGCAAAAGAAAAAGGTTTCGCTTATGTGTTTGATGTTTCACAACCTGGAGTTGTATATTTTGACGGTGGTGAAGATTTAATCAATGTGGTTAAAACAAAGCTTGGAATTGCACTTGCGCCTGCTGCAAAATAAATAAGCTATAATTGAATAAAAATGCGAAGCTTAAGCTTCGCATTTTTTTTTGCCCAATATTTTATAGCTTGCCTATTATATATACCCTTCAAGTTGATGGATGAAAATAATAACCTATTTTTGAAGTATGAGTTCAGTACTACCCATTGGAATTTTTGATTCCGGAATCGGCGGCCTTACGGTAGCAAATGCGATCCGCAAGATATTGCCAAATGAGCAAATAATTTACTTTGGTGATACCGCCCATATGCCCTATGGGGATAAATCGCCAGAAGCTATTAAATTTTACAGTCTTAAGATTGCTAAATTTTTGCTCGATAAAAATTGCAAGTTGATCCTTATCGCTTGTAATACTGCTTCTGCGCATGCCTATCATGAATTACTTCATTTTTTAGGAAATGAAGTTCCAATTATTAACGTGATTGATCCTGTGGTCGATAAAATGGTCAAATCGGGAAGTCATGGCCGGATAGGGGTGATTGGTACAAAATCAACTATTCGTTCTGATATTTATGCCAAAAAATTTAAGGCAATTGATCCGTCAATCCAGGTTTCTTCACTACCAACTCCTTTATTGGCTCCAATGATAGAGGAAGGTTTTTTCAATAATAATATCAGTAAAACTGTCATTAATTCTTATCTGTCTTCCTCAAAATTAAAAAGGATTGATAGCTTAATTCTTGCTTGTACACATTATCCTTTAATTAAGCCAGAGATTTCTTCATTTTATAATGGGAAAGTAGAAATAATCAACACGGCTGAAATTGTTGCAGAGTATCTCAAAAATCAATTAACAAGCCTTAATTTACTCAATGAGGATCCTCCAAAAAAACATCAGTTCTTTATTTCTGATTATACTCCATCTTTTGCCCGTAGCACCCAGCTTTTTTTTGGTGAAAAGATACATTTGTCATATAAACCAATTTGGGATTAAGTTTAAAAATATGATTTGCACTGTATTTTTAAGCAGATTAAGTAAGTTTGCGTACATAAGCCCGATAAATTGAATTTCTATCTGACATATGTATTGGTTGCAAGCGTATTATTTGCATTTACTGCACTTTTTACCTTGTTTGCACTTTATTCTGAGCGAAAAATATCTGCTTTTATACAGGATCGTTTAGGACCAATGGAAAATGGAAAGTATGGTTCCTTACAAGCATTTGCCGATATTTTAAAAATGCTACAAAAGGAGTTTATTATTCCAACAGCCGCCGATAAAATCCTTTTTATTCTTGCTCCGATAATCATTTTTGTTTCGGTATATCTGGGATTTGCTGCTTTGCCATGGGCTCCTGGACTTATTCCTGCATCCTTAAACCTTGGAGTTTTTTACATTTTTGCTATATTATCAATAGAAACGCTCGGTATTTTAATGGCAGGTTGGGGTTCAAATAATAAATATGCTTTATTAGGGTCAATGCGCTCAGTAGCTCAGATGGTGTCATATGAAATTCCTGCCGGTATTTCCCTATTGTCGGTAGTGATGATTCCTCAGTCCTTAAACCTTCAGGAGATAACGATTAGGCAGGGAATACTTAGTTCAGAAGCTGTAAATTTTCTGGGCATTTGGGATGTTAAGGCTATTGGAGGCATACTTTCATGGAACGTTTTTCAAGCTCCTCATCTTATAATTGCTTATATCATCTATTTTATTGCCTCTCTGGCTGAATGTAATCGTGCGCCCTTTGATATTCCTGAGGCAGAATCTGAATTGATTGGTGGTTTTCATGTAGAATATTCTGGTTTGAGGTTCGCCTTTATATTTTTAGCTGAATATTCTATGATGTTTTTAGTTGGAATGATAGGTGTGGTACTCTTTTTAGGTGGTTGGAACAGCCCTTTGCCTAATATAGGATCTGTTTCACTAGCATACTGGACAACAGGAATAGGTTGGGGTATTTTTTGGATACTCCTGAAAACATTAAGCGTTGTAGCCATTCAAATATGGATTAGGTGGACTCTGCCACGTTTTAGGGTAGATCAGTTGATGAGTTTATGCTGGAAAGTGTTAACACCTCTAGCATTTTTATGTATGCTAATCTCTGGAGTATGGCGATTAACAATGATGTAAGATTTAATAAAAATTAATAAGAATCGGGTTTGTTCCGTAAATCCTGGTAACATGATAAGGAAAGTATTTAATGTTTTTATAACAGTTTTTAAAGGGTTAAAATTAACGCTTGGGCATTTCTTTGCAGCAACAGAAAGCAGAAAAGTGAAGGCTATATCTGACCCTAATTATTTTGCTCAAAATTCGGGGATAACTACTATTCAATATCCGCATGTTAAACTTCCTGTACCAGAGGTAGGTCGTTATCAGTTGGATGTTGAAATGGATGATTGTATTGTATGTGACCTTTGTGCAAAGATTTGTCCTGTAGATTGTATTGACATTGAAAGCATAAAGTCAATTGAAGCTATTGGCAAAACATCTGACGGTACTACCAAAAGATTGTATGCCGCTAAATTCGACATTGATATGGCAAAATGTATGTACTGTGGTTTATGTACAGTTGTTTGTCCTACAGAATGCATTGTAATGACCGATACATACGATCGCAGTATGATCGACCTGAATGAAATGACTTATAAATTTTCAGATATGACAGCTGCTGAAGCTGATGAAAAGCGTTTTGCATTAGAGCAATTAAATGCGGAACGATTCGCTGCAAAACAGTTGGCTTTGCAACAAAACACCGGAAATCAAATATGAATACAGAACAACTGATCTTCTACTTTTTTGCTGCATTGCTGCTGACATCTGCATTAATGGTTGTGGCTATGCAAAATTTGGTTAGAAGTATTTTCTTGTTTTTTGTCGCTCTTTTTTCTTTAGCAGCCTTATACGTGTTTGCGCTCGCAGATTTCATTGCTATTACGCAAGTAGTAATTTATGTTGGAGGTGTCCTGGTTCTGATGTTATTTGCATTTATGCTTTCAAATAAGGAATTGCTAAATTCTCTTCATCCCATTAAAACAAGCTTTAAATTTTATCAACTTACCGGAATATTTATCTGCCTTACATTTTTATTTATTTTGGTCAGTTTAAATTTACAAATAGATTTTTCCGGATTAAACTGGATCAAATCATCCGCTCCTATATTGGAAAGAGATAATACAACGCATACCATTGGTATACTCAGTATGACCAGATATCTGCTTCCATTTGAAGTATTGTCTGTTTTCATTATGATGGCATTAATAGGGGCTGCACATTTAGCCAGAAAGGACAAGAAGGCATGATTCCTTTAAGTCATTTTTTGATCATAAGTGCCTGCCTTTTTTGTATTGGATTATATGCCGTATTGATTAAAAAAAATGCCATTCAAATTTTAATAGGAATTGAGTTCATGATCAATGCCGCAGTATTAAATTTCGTTGCTTTTGGCAAATTTGATAAACTAAATGGTGGAGGCCAGCTTTTTGCATTATTTGCAATCGTACTGGCAGCAGCAGGTGTTGCAGTAGCATTGGCAATTATTTTAAATGTTTATAAACACTTTAAAACGATTGATCCCTCAAAAATTAATAAGCTGAAAAATTAAGATGCAAGAAATTGAATTTTCAGAATTTGTTGGTCTAATTTCACTGCTAGTGATTTTATTGCCATTATTTTCATTCCTGTTAATTCTTGCCGGTAGAAAAGGAAGTGGGGCTAATCTTGCTCTTATTAATATCTCAATATCGTTCATTCTTTCAGTTTATCTTTTCTTCTTTATTTGGAATAAACAACCTATTCATTACCAAATTCCCTGGTTTTTAATTGGAGATATTGAATTTAAAGCCGGTGTTTTATTGAATAATCTTTCTGTATTAATGATAACCTTGGTTTCAGGTATCTCAGTATTAGTGCATATTTATTCTAGAACATACATGAAAGATGATCTTAATATTCATAGATATTGGGCTTATTTGGGCTTATTTTGTTTTTCAATGCTTGGCCTGGTTGTTTCTGATAACCTTTTATTGATTTATTTGTTCTGGGAACTAGTTGGGTTTTCTTCCTTTCTGTTGATAGGTTTTTGGTATACACGACCAATTGCATCTCAGGCTGCCAAAAAAGCTTTTATAATGAACCGTATCGGTGATATTGGTTTCCTAATTGGAATAATAATCATTTTTAGCCAGTTCCGCACACTTGATATTACTGCGCTTTTCGGTGATATGGGACTCGTGAAAGCATCCTTGGTTGATAAAGGTTTATGGATAAGTGCTTCCAGGCAGATGCCTGAAGTATGGTTCAGTATTGCGGGTTTAGCCTTTTTTATTGGCGCTATGGCAAAATCTGCCCAGTTTCCACTACATACCTGGCTCCCTGATGCTATGGAGGGACCAACTTCTGTTTCCTCATTGATTCATGCTGCTACAATGGTTGCTGCCGGTGTTTTCTTAATCGCAAGAGTCTATCCTGTTTTTGATCCTTTTGTATTGAATACTATGGTTTGTATAGGCGCATTTACTGCATTTATGGCCGCAACAATTGCTATATCTCAAAATGATATTAAACGAATTCTGGCTTATTCAACTATTTCTCAGCTTGGATTAATGGTCATGGCAATGGGAATAGGTGCATATTCTGAGAGTATTTTTCACTTAGCGACACATGCTTTTTTTAAATGTTTGCTTTTTCTTGCTGCTGGTTCTGTTATTCATCAGCTTCATCACTATCGTGATGAGCATAGCCTTGATTTCAATTGTCAGGATATTCGGTTAATGGGTGGACTTAAAAAAGGTATGCCAATTACTTTTATTGGGATGTGCCTGGCCTCAGCTGCTCTTATTGGTTTACCCCTTAGCTCAGGCTATTTATCAAAGGATGCTATTCTTATCACCGCTTTTGAATGGGCCGGATCAAGAGATGGAATATACACAATGATACCATACATAATGGTTATAACAAGCTGGCTTACTGTTTTTTATATCAGTAGATTAGTTTTTAAAGTATTTTTTTCGACACCAAAGCTAATGAGTATGGAACAGGCTAATCAAATTCAGGATGCACCAAAGCAAATGTCATATGTATTATTGATTCTTGCTTTTTTCTGTTTATTTTTTGCCTTTGCCTTTAATCCGTTTTCATTTGATAGCTCATGGCTTTGGAATGGGTTTTCGTCCAATTTATTTCAAAAGGTGAACTTTTACCATTGGCTCATACCACTGATTCTAAATATTGGAACTGCAGTACTGATTTTTACAGCGTATAGAATTTATGTAAAGAATGATGGTATGTCTATATCTGAAAAAAATATTTTTCATCGATTTTTTAGGCAGGAATGGTATCTGCATGAACTTTACAATTATTTATTTACTGTACCTGTTGAGAAATTTTCAAATGTATGCTATTGGTTTGATAGGAACATTATTGATGCCCTGGTATTGAAATCTGTAACATTGATCAGCATTTTATCAGCAATTTCCCATTGGTGCGACAGAATTCTGGTTGATGGCTTTGTTAATGCATTAGGGACATGTGCAAAATGGATCGGACATTTTTCACGCAATTTTCAGACCGGTAAACTACAGCATTATCTTATATCAATGCTGTTGGTGGTGCTCTCATTTTTTATACTAACTTATTTTATATGATCTTAATCAAATCATTCAACACCGTTATGCGGATTTCGGAAGGGGGCAATTAACCATGTTATCACAACTAATTTTTTTGCCGCTTATTGCCGCATTGCTCATTTTGGTCTTGCCATCGCGATTCCAGCAACACTATAAATACATTACTCTGGGAGTTAGTATGATTCAATTTGTATTGAGTCTGTTCATTTATTTAAAATTTAATAGCTCCGCATTTGCTGCCGGAATTAATAAAGAATCTCAATACCAATTGCTTGAAAAACTTCCATGGATTCGTTTAAATCTGGGCAATATTGGTAACCTTGAAATTGATTATTTCTTGGGTATCGATGGCTTGTCTATGCCATTTTTGATCTTGTCTGCCCTTGTTACCTTTGTAGCAACCCTGGCATCTTGGGAAATTAAAACTAAGCTTAAAGCATACTTTTCACTATTCCTATTATTGAATACTGCAGTAATTGGTGTTTTTTGTGCATTGGATTTTTTCCTGTTTTATATTTTCTATGAATTAATGCTTTTGCCACTTTATTTTCTTATTGGAATGTGGGGTGGTATTAGAAGAGAATATGCAGCTATTAAGTTCTTTTTATACACATTATTTGGTTCTGTGTTTATGCTGCTGGTTATTATAGGTTTATACTTTTCTGTTATTAACCCTGCAACAGGTAATCATACCTTTAATATGATCTTGATGATGGACCCAGCCAATTATGCTGATGGATCTATTTTTTCAGCTATAGCTGCAAAAAACTTGTTTGGTATTTCTGCTCGATTACTTGCTTTCATTGTTTTGTTTGTTGCATTCGCAATCAAAGTGCCTATAGTACCACTGCATACCTGGTTGCCTGATGCGCACGTCGAAGCTCCAACACCTGTTTCAATTATTCTTGCAGGCTTACTACTAAAGGTTGGTGGTTATGGTATCATCAGAGTTTGCTACAGCATTTTTCCTGACTCAGCGATGCTATCTGCTTGGTGGATTGGTCTAATTGGTGTCATTTCCATAATTTATGGTGCATTAAATGCGCTTGCTCAAACAGATCTTAAGCGACTGATTGCTTACTCTTCTATATCCCATATGGGATTTGTACTGCTTGGAATTGCATCTTCAACAACCGAGGGTGTAAGTGGTGCCATGCTTCAAATGATCAGTCACGGTGGTTTATCGGCTATGCTATTCTTTTTGGTAGGAATGATTTATGAGCGTGTAAAAGACCGGGAGATTGCAAATTTCAGCGGATTGGCAGAAATCATGCCTCAGTTTACAGCCTTTGTCATCATCGCTTTTTTCGCATCCCTGGGTTTACCTGGTTTTTCTGCATTTATGGCCGAAGCCTTTACTTTAATTGGCGCCTTTACTTCTGAACAGGTAAATGGACTTATTCCTCGCTGGATGTCTGTAGTGGCAGCAATAGGGATTCTGTTGAGTGCTGCCTATTTTCTCTGGACCTTACAGCGTATGTTTTTTGGGCAGCCACGCTTAAAAGGAGCTGCGGATTGGCTCTCCAAACTTAGTGATGTTAATGCACGTGAAAAATTAGCATTAATACCTCTGGTAGCATTGGCTTTAGCACTCGGCATTTTTCCTTCTTTGTTATTTGATAAAATGAATGCTTCTGTTCTAGCCTTTGTTCAATTAATTTCCGGATGATGAACGAATATTTACACCTAATATCTTCCTCAATTAATGATACGATTGCAAGCTTAAGGTATTTTCAGTCTGAGGCAACTTTAGTGCTTGGATTCCTTTTGGTAGTTTTGTCAGACCTTTTTTTATCTAAACGGTTTTCTCAGTTAAGTTTTGGTTTAACAATCGGTGTTGTATTGATTGTAATGGTTCAAAGTTTTGCATTCCTGAATGTAGAAAACATTCCTTTATTTGGCGGAATGGTGATTATGGATCATCTTTCCATTCTCTTTAAAATTCTTTTTTGCCTAGTCAGTTTGTTGTTTGTATTGTTTATTAGGTATAATCGTTCCTTGCTGCTTCATGAAAAAGGCACAGGTGATCTTTATGCTATTCTCCTTGCTGTTCATCTTGGAATGAATCTAATGGCCATGTCAGCTAATTTACTGATGGTATTTATGGCTTTAGAGATGGTTTCTTTGGGATCTTATTTAATGGTTGGCTACATTTCGCATGATCAAAAACAAAGTGAGGCATCTATGAAATATGCTTTATTTGGTGCAGTATGCTCTGCTATTATGCTTTATGGGATATCGCTGTTATATGGATTTACAGGTAGCTTGTATTTGAATGATCCTACCTTTATTTCCGGATTAAATAATATCCCGCCTATGGCTTTAGGCGTTTCCTTGACCATGGTGCTGGTTGGAGTCGCGTTTAAATTATCTGTTGTTCCACTTCATTTCTGGACACCCGATGTTTATGAAGGAGCACCAACTCCAGTCACTGCTTTTCTGTCTACAGCTCCAAAACTTGCTGGATTTGCCCTTCTAATTAAGTTTATCGTGTTAATTAATGCACTTGATCATACATTTTTAGACATCAAATTAATAGTAGCTTCAATAGCTATTGCAAGTATGGTACTTGGAAACTTTGCTGCAATTTGGCAAAATAATATAAAACGTATGCTAGCTTATTCGTCAATAGGGCATACCGGGTTTATGTTTATGGCTCTGTTTGTAGCCCCTGGGCAGGGATATACTGCACTTATTTTTTACATGTTTATTTATGTGATCATGAATATGGCAGCATTTTTAATTGTAGATGAGATTGAAGAACAAACCGGGAAACAAAATCTGGAAGACTACAGGGGGCTTGGCCGGCAATTTAGTGTGTTAATGGTTTGTTTTGTATTTGTTTTGGTTTCCCTAACAGGTTTACCTCCTACCGTCGGATTTACCGCAAAGTTTTTAGTATTCTCAACTGCATTGGATGCTTATAACTCGTCGGGTTCATTGATAATTTTGGTTATGATTATACTAGGAGCGATCAGTACCCTGGTATCTCTATTCTACTATTTTAAAATTCCTTTAAATGCATATTTAAAAGAATCAATTAGTTCTGATGTAAGAATTGCTAATACTGCCAAAGCTTATCTTAGCATGTTTTTAGCATTTTTATTACTTCTGCTATTAGTTTTTCCTTCACTAATTCAACAATTCCTTTGATTCTGAAGCCTATGTATACTTCTTTTGAATTAATACAATCGGCTGATCATTTTCAGCATTTTTTCCTTGGCTTCTTAGGGATTAAATATCTATTTTTGAAATCTCAGAACTACTTATGAGTGACCAAATCAAACATGAGTGCGGAATCGCACTTATCCGTCTTTTAAAGCCTTTATCTTATTATCAGGAAAAATATGGTACTGCCCTGTACGGTTTGAATAAATTGTATTTGCTGATGGAAAAACAGCATAACAGAGGGCAAGACGGAGCTGGTATTGCAACTATTAAACTAGATGTACAGCCAGGTAAGCGCTATATAAGTCGGCATCGGGCAATGGGGGCGAATGCGGTTGCAGAGATCTTTGAGTATGTTCAAAAAAAGTTTGCCGATGTTCATAAAGAAAGTCCTGAACTTCTTCAAGATACAGATTGGCTGAAGGAGAATATCAGCTTTACTGGCGAAGTACTCATGGGTCATTTGCGCTATGGAACTCATGGCAAAAATAGTATTGAAAGTTGTCACCCTTTTTTACGTCAGAATAACTGGATGACCAGAAACCTGGTAGTAAGTGGTAATTTTAATATGACCAATGTTGATGAACTACTAGAACAGTTATTTGAATTGGGACAGCATCCTAAAGAAAGAACAGATACTGTTACCGTCCTTGAAAAGATTGGACACTTCTTAGACGATGAGAATCAGATATTGTTTGATAAATACAAAGATGAAGGCTTCTCAAATGAGGAGATCAGCCACCAGATTGCAAAGCATATTGATGTAGCTTCGATCTTGCGACGTTCTGCTAAGACTTGGGATGGTGGATATACAATCAGCGGTATTTTTGGTCACGGTGATGCCTTTGTAATGCGTGATCCTGTAGGAATCAGGCCAGCATTCTACTATCATGATGATGAAATTGTAATTGTTACTTCTGAACGGCCAGCCATACAAACTGCATTTAATGTTCCTTTAGAATCAGTAAAGGAAATTAAACCTGGTTATGCCCTTATCATTAAAAAGAATGGAAAGGTAACTGAAGAGCAGTTTAGAGAACCTGAAGAACAAAAATCATGCTCATTTGAGAGAATATATTTCTCAAGAGGAAGTGATGCGTCCATTTATAAGGAACGAAAGCAACTTGGACTCTATCTTTGCCCACAGATATTCAATGCCATAGAGGACGATCTTAAAAACACGGTATTTTCCTATATTCCCAATACAGCAGAAGTAGCTTTCTATGGGATGGTTGAAGGTGTTCATAAATATCTAAGAGATTTTCAAAAAGATACTTTATTAAATAGAGCCGATAAAATATCCGATTCTGAACTTGAAGATGTATTGAACCTGAATGCCAGAATAGAAAAAATTGCAATAAAGGATGTTAAGCTTAGAACGTTTATTACCCAGGATGCTGATAGGCAGGATATGGTTGCTCATGTTTATGATACAACCTATGGACTGATCAACAGAGGTGAAGATAATCTGGTCATTCTTGACGATTCGATTGTAAGAGGAACTACCCTTAAACAAAGTATTCTAAAGATCCTTGACCGTTTAGGCCCTAAAAAGATTATTGTAGTTTCTTCTGCCCCACAGATCAGGTATCCGGATTGTTATGGGATAGATATGTCAAGAATGGGAGAGTTTGTTGCATTTGAAGCGACCATATCATTGTTGAGAGAAACCGGAAGAGAAAATGTAATTGAACGCGTGTATAGCAATTGTATTGCATCAGAAAAGTTAGGGAATAAACAGGTAAAAAATTATGTTCAAGAAATATACAGCCAGTTTACAGATCAGGAAATATCTGATAGGATTGCACAGATTATCACTCCAAAAGATATAAAAGCTGAAGTAAAAGTTATCTATCAGACTCTTGACAATCTCCATAAAGCGATTCCATCTCATTTGGGCGATTGGTATTTTTCTGGCAACTACCCAACACTGGGTGGGAATAAGGTGGTGAATAAAGCTTTCATGAATTGGGTGGAAGGAAAGAATCAAAGGGCTTACTAAATTAATTGAAAATTGAAGCATATAAATTGAAATTGTTAATTTCAGTAAAATGCTTTGTTCAAATTTTGATTTTTTCTTTGAATTCTGACCTTATTTGATTCCTTATCGGAACATTTTGGAACTAAATCAGGGAATGTCCGCTAAGCAGGTTGTAGATTATTCTTGCGGCAAATATCAGGATGAGAACTCCTGCAATTTTATTGAGATTAGCAATCGTCTTTTCTTTAATCTTATACCTTAATTTGTTTGCATAATATGCTTTTAGCACATCCAAGCTGAATTGTGTGATCAATATTGAACCGTAAAATGGAAGGATGTCAACAGGTTTTATTTCTCCCGACATTGAAATTACTCCACTCGTAACACTCAACCAATAGAGCAGTATTGCCGGATTAAAAATACACATGAAAAAGCCCTTGAGAAAATAACCTGTATAATGTTTTTTTGAGGTGTTTTGCTCATAATTGACCTTGACTTTTTTAAAGAGATAATAAATTCCTACGCTGAATAAGATAATACTGCCGGCTATTCCTATCTGCATCCTGTAAATGTTCTCTAAGGCCAGAAAGGAAGTGCCATAAATGGTGAGAGCTACATAAAATACATCACAAACTACAACGCCTGCTGCTAACGAGATTCCTGCGCTGAAGCCTTTTTCAATGCTGGTTTTAATCAGCGCAAAAAAAACTGGCCCTGTTAAAAAAGAAAGTACAAATCCCAAACTAATTCCTGAGATGATTGATTCTATCATTCCGAATTTTTATTCATTTATTGAATTACAAATTAACCTAAAATCAAAGAATTTTATTGTATCAATGATAAAAACATTTAAAACTTAGAGATATGAGAAAATTAATTTATGTTAGATAATTATTTAAAACATACAAAATTAGATATGGATAACAATTCACAAAAAAATTATGCTTCAGCATTATATACGCTGATTACAGTGTTTTTCTTCTGGGGTTTTTTGGCTGCAAGTAATGGTATTTTTATTCCATTCTGTAAAACACACTTTAATTTAACACAATTTGAGTCGCAATTAATTGACTTTACATTTTATGGAGGTTATTTTATTGGCTCTCTTATCTTGTTTTATGCCTCAAAAATTATTAAGGTCGATATCCTGAATAAGTTAGGGTACAAAAACAGTATTGCCTTAGGCCTTGTTATTTCAGCAGGTGGTGCATTAATGATGATTCCTGCAGTTGACTCAGGTTCTTTTTCATTCATACTGACTTCTTTTTTCTTTGTTGCAATTGGATTTTCACTTCAGCAAACTGCTGCAAATCCATTCGTTGTGGCACTGGGTAGTCCGGTTACTGGTGCTAACCGATTGAACTTAGCTGGTGGCGTGAACAATTTAGGTGGTATTTTGGGCCCTATAGCAGTGAGTGTCATTCTTTTTGGTACAGCAACGGCCGCAGCTCCAAAGGAAGTTGAAATTGCGTCAATAAATACACTTTACTATATTTTGGCAGGCCTATTCCTTGCAGTTGCACTTTTCTTCTGGGTATCAAAACTTCCTAAAGTAACTAGCGATGAGAAAGTGGAAGCAAGCGGGAAAACAAATCTTCCTTTATTTATTATTTTCGTGGCATTTCTATTGATCCTTGCCGCAAATCCTATTGCAGTGGCTACGGGTGTAGATATTTCAGTATTGGTTTATCTTTCTTTGTTCATAATGATTCTGACCCTATTATTATCACTAAGATCGGCCGGAAGAGATAAGACAGGCTGGGGCGCCATGGGTTATCCTCAACTTATTCTCGGTATGATCGCAATCTTTACTTATGTAGGTGTTGAAGTTACTATACAGAGTAATATGGGGGCATTATTGCAGTTACCGGAATTTGGAGGTTATTCTGATTCTGAAATTGCTCCATTTATTTCACTTTATTGGGGAAGTATGATGATTGGTCGTTGGACGGGTGCTGTAAGTGCATTTAAATTTTCAAAAACCACAAAAACCATTCTTACCATCGTAATGCCTTTTATCGCATTCTCATTAATTTTATTTGTAAATCATTTAAACGGTACTTCAGTTCAGCAATTTTTTATCTATGGAGTTTGTCTGGTTATTTTGATTGCCGGATTTTTCTATAGTCAGGATAAGCCTGCTAAAACGCTTTTAACCTTTGGTGTTTTAGGAGCGGTGGCAATGGTTATCGGATTATTAACTACTGGTCAGGTTGCTATTTATGCATTTCTTGCCGGTGGTCTTACATGTTCCATTATGTGGCCATGTATTTTTGCACTTGCTATTACAGGTTTAGGTAAATACACTTCCCAGGGATCTGCATTCCTGATCATGATGATCTTGGGTGGTGCGATTATTCCTCCAGTGCAGGGAATTCTAGCAGATACCAGTGGTATTCACTTCTCCTATATCATTCCTTTCCTATGTTTTGCTTATTTGGCATACTTTGCTATCAAAGTAAGCTCAGAATTGAAAAAACAAGGAATTGATGTGAGTAAACTTGACGTAGAAGCATCACATTAATGAAGGAAAAACCAAGCTTCGACTTGATATTTATGAATCTAGCAACCGACCTGGCTTCACGCTCACATTGCGTGAAAGCCCAGGTCGGTGCTGTTTTAACTAAAGACACTAGAATCATCTCAATCGGTTATAATGGACCTCCTGCAGGTACTCATAATTGTGATGAAGAATGGCCAGATACTGGCTGCCCGCGCGATTCAAAGAATAGTTGCTCACTTGCATTGCATGCTGAGGAAAATGCTATTCTGTATGCTGTAAAGAACGGCATGTCTCTTGATGGAACAACACTCTATTTAACGCTTTCTCCATGTATTTCCTGTGCAAGGATCATTTATTCATCTGGCATTAAAAAGGTATGGTATAAGGCTTCTTATGCCGAATATAAGGGGCTTCCAAGTGACGAAGGCGTTGACTTTTTAATTAAATTCGGTATCGAATGCAATAAGTACAATACCTTATTGTAATCTTTTAAACATAAATTTAAAACACTCAATTTCCTGAACCACAATTTCATAAATTGCAACCTAATTAAATGGTGTTTTTTAGTTTAACTCATGGGGTATAAAAGTCTCGCTGAATGTGTTTTTGATCTTGAAAAAAATGGACATCTCATCCGAATAAAAGAAGAGGTAGATCCTTACCTCCAGGCAGCTGCTATACATTTGCGTGTTTTTGAAAATGAAGGTCCGGCGATACTTTTCGAGAATATTAAAGGCAGTAAGTTTCCTGCAGTATCAAACTTGTTTGGAACTTTGGAAAGATCTAAATTTATGTTCAGGGATACTCTTGATGCCATTAAGACCCTGGTCGATTTGAAATCTGACCCATTAAAAGCATTAAAAAATCCATTAAAATATGCAGGCGCAGGCATGACTGCATTTTCTGCTTTGCCCTATAAGAATAGTCTTTTTTCTCCTGTAAAATTTGGCAAAACAAGTATTTCAGCCTTGCCTCAAATAGTAAACTGGCCAATGGATGGTGGCCCCTTTGTAACAATGCCTCAGGTTTATACAGAAGATATTGATAAACCTGGCATTATGAATGCAAATTTAGGGATGTACCGTATCCAGCTAGGCGGAAATGAATATATTCAGAATCAAGAAATAGGTCTACATTACCAATTACACCGTGGAATTGGTGTTCATCAGACTAAAGCTAATGCAAAAGGTAAAGCATTAAAGGTTAGTATTTTTGTTGGTGGACCACCAGCACATCCTTTAGCAGCTGTGATGCCTCTGCCTGAGGGCTTATCCGAAATGACATTTGCCGGAGCTCTTGGTAACCGTCGTTTTCGATATTTTTATGATTCAGAAGGCTTCTGCATTTCATCGGATGCTGATTTTGTGATTACGGGTATCGTTGAGCCCGGTCAGAATAAACCTGAGGGGCCATTCGGCGATCATTTGGGCTATTATAGTCTTAAACACCTTTTTCCTTTAATGAAGGTTCGCAATGTCTACCATCGTAAAAATGCAATATGGTCGTTTACTGTAGTTGGCCGACCACCACAGGAGGATACTAGTTTCGGTGCATTGATCCATGATATTACCGGCTCTGCTATTCCAAAAGAAATTCCGGGCCTACATGAAGTTAATGCGGTTGATGCAGCAGGTGTACATCCATTATTATTTGCTATTGGTAGCGAACGATACACTCCTTATCTTAAGGAAAGAAAGCCTCAAGAAATTTTGACCATAGCTAATCATATTTTAGGTAAAAGTCAGCTTAGTCTTGCTAAATATTTATTTATTTCTAGCAAGGAAGACAACCCTTCCCTTAAAACAAGTGATATTTCGGGTTTTATTATACACTTACTAGAACGCATTGATCTAAGTCGCGATCTGCATTTTTATACTAGAACAACTATAGATACCCTTGATTACAGTGGTACTGATATTAATTCTGGTTCAAAGCTTGTTATTGCTGCTGCAGGAGATAAAAAACGATCCTTATGGACAGAATTGACTGATTCTTTTGCTCTGCCAAGGCCATTTGCTCAATTTAAAATGATTATGCCAGGTGTTTTAGCCATTGAAGCGCCTCCATTTTTAAGCTATGAACAGACTGAAACTGAAATACAAATTCTGAATAGTGCATTAGCTTCTTCAGATTTAGATGGCTTGCCGCTTTTTATCATGTGTGATGATGCAGGTTTTGTAGCTAAGACGATTAATAATTTTGTCTGGGTAAGCTTTACTAGAAGTAATCCTTCGCATGATATTTATGGCATTAACTCATTTACAGAGCATAAACATTGGGGCTGTAGGGGCCCGCTGATCATCGATGCCCGCATTAAAAAACATCATGCTCCTGAACTCATCAAAGATGCACAAGTGGAGAAGAAAGTTGACAGTATGTTTGACAAGGGTGGTGCTCTATATGGAATAATGCACTGAGTTTTATAAAAACATGATAAAAACCTTAAAGGTTTCTCATAATACTTTCTGCCTCTCTACAAAAAAGTTATCTTTGCCCATGCAAGAAAAAATCATCATTCTTGACTTCGGGTCGCAATACACTCAACTTATTGCACGTAGAGTCAGAGAGCTAAACGTATACTGCGAGATACATCCATTTAATCACCTTCCTGAGTTTGATAGTTCTGTTAAAGGAGTCATCCTTTCTGGAAGCCCTTATTCAGTAAGACAGGAGGATGCTCCTCAGGTTGACATAGAAGAACTACAGCAAAAATTTCCTATTCTTGGCGTTTGTTATGGAGCACAATATATAGCTCAAAAATCAGGTGGAGAGGTTAAAGCATCCTCTACACGTGAGTATGGCAGAGCTTGCCTTGATTTTATTTATCATACACATCCTCTATTTAAAAATATCCCGGAAGGATCTCAAACTTGGATGTCGCATGCAGACACCATTGCCTCAATACCGGATAATTTTGAGATCATTGCCAGTACTGATTCTGTAAAAGTTGCAGCCTACCATATTAAGAATTCAAAGGTTTATGGCATTCAATTTCATCCGGAAGTAACGCATAGTACAGATGGAAAACAATTACTTCAAAACTTTCTGGTAGATATTTGTGCATGCAAGCAGGATTGGACTCCTGATGCTTTTATTGAAACCACCATTCAGGCCCTCAAAGATAAAATTGGCAATGATAAAGTGATTTTAGGATTGTCTGGGGGTGTAGATTCTTCTGTTGCAGCAGTGCTACTTCATCAGGCTATTGGTAAAAACCTTCATTGTATTTTTGTTGATAATGGTTTATTGCGTAAAAATGAGTTTGAGCAGGTTCTAGATTCTTATCAGCACATGGGACTTAATGTTCGCGGGGTTAGGGCTGGTGACCGGTTTTTAAGTCAACTTGCCGGAATAAAGGATCCTGAAACAAAGAGAAAAGCAATTGGAAGGGTATTTATTGAAGTGTTTGACGATGCTGCTCATGAAGTCCAGGATGTAAAATGGTTAGGTCAGGGTACGATATATCCTGATGTGATTGAATCAGTTTCTGTTAAAGGTCCATCAGCAACAATAAAATCACACCATAATGTGGGAGGTTTACCTGACTTTATGAAACTTAAGGTTGTGGAACCTTTAAATACACTATTTAAAGATGAAGTTAGAAGAGTTGGTAAAACATTAGGAATGGATAGTGCACTTTTAGGCAGACATCCATTTCCAGGGCCAGGGCTAGCTATCCGAATTTTAGATGATATTACCCCAGAGAAGGTAGCTATTCTTCAGGAAGCAGATGCTATTTATATCAATAACCTTAAATCTTCAGGATGGTATGATAAAGTTTGGCAGGCAGGTGCTATATTCTTGCCTGTGCAATCTGTTGGGGTTATGGGCGATGAAAGAACCTATGAGCACGTGATCTGTTTAAGGGCTGTAAGTTCTGTGGATGGGATGACTGCAGATTGGAGTCATTTGCCATACGATCTTCTTGCTAAGATATCCAATGAAATAATTAATAATGTAAAAGGAATTAACAGAGTTGTGTATGATATTAGTTCCAAACCGCCTGCGACTATTGAGTGGGAATAATTTTGTAATACTATTGAGCTTGCTGATTTTTTTATCTGCATGCTCAAAAAAGATTACAGCTCCAAAGCCGGTTGAAATAACTTCGCCAGTAGAAAGAGAGAAACAGAAAGAAATTGTACCTCTAAAAAAGCAAACAAATCATTCAATAGCTCTTTTACTGCCATTTGAATTAAATTCCATCAATCTTAAGACTGCTGGACGTAAGGATGTTGCAAAAGCTGACCTGGCGATAGATTTTTATCAGGGTTTTAAGCTTGCTCTCGACTCGCTTATCATAAACGGTCATCAATTTAATCTTCAGGTATTTGATACACAAAGTCAGGAAACCAGAGTGGTCAACCTGGCTATGGCTAATTCGGTAAGAAGTAACGACTTGATCATTGGTCCTGTTTTTCCGGATGCAATCAAGACCTTTGCTGATTTTTCGGAATTAGGCCAGACTTTACAGATCTCACCTTTGGCTGCATCGATGCCGGCTGAATTCAATAATCCAGGACTCGTTACTGTAAATAATACTATTAATCAGCACGGGCAGAAAATAGCTGAATTTATACATCTAAATTATACACCTGAATTGGTCAACGTGCTATTGATTAATACTCAAAAGACAGAGGATGCAAAGTTTTCTTCCTTTTTCAAGAGCTCTTTGACCAAGATGTCGGGAGGGAAGTTTCGTATTATTGAAAGGCCCACTGCTATTGCTATTGAAAGCTATTTGCATCCTTCAAAAATTAACCTGGTTATCATTTCATCAGCTGATAGGTTATTTCTTCTGCCGGTAATAGATAAACTGTATAAACTGGTAAATCAAAGGTATAAGATTGAGTTATTTGGACACCCTAGCTGGATCAAAGCCAGCTATTTAAGTCAGGAAAAGATGCAGGCTCTTAAATCCCGAATCTCCACATCATATTTCGTGAATTATAAAGCACAGAATGTTAAAAATTTCATTGCACGCTATCGGGATGAGTATAATATTGAGCCCTCAGAGTATTCGTTTAAAGGGTTTGATATTGGTTATTATTTTGGAGGATTACTTGAAAAGTATGGAAAAGATTATGCGGATCATCTGGAGGATAACAATTATCAAGGCCTGCATACTGTTTTTAAGTTTTCTAAAGATCCGAAATTTGGATATATCAATAATGAGCTAATATTGCTCAGGTATACTAATTTTGAACTTCAGCCGGTAAAATGAGATCAGAACAGCAGCTCAGATCCTTTATAAAGGTTCTCAATACTTACCCTGGAGATAGGCCTATTACTAAATTTCTGCCAGATTTTTTTAAGAAAAATAAGCAGATGGGCTCAACAGATCGCCGATCAGCATCCAGGTTGTTGTACAATTATTTCAGACTAGGAAGGGCCTTTTCAGATAAAACAACCGAGCAAAGACTTTTCCTTGCAGAGTTCTTGTGCACTTCGTCACACAATGCTTTCCTTCAACATTTTCGTCCTGATTTGAATGATAAAATAGATTTATCGCTTGATGAAAAGCTGAAGTATGCTGAATTAAATGAAGGATTGATATTAACCGATGTTTTCCCTTTTACAAGTCACTTGTCTGATGGGATTGACGAAAATCAATTTCTTTCCTCTTTGTTTATTCAGCCTGACCTGTTTATTCGGGTAAATCCTGTAGCACTGTCCAATGTTTTGAAAATAATCCTTGAAAGTGGTATTGAATACAAACAAATTGGAGATTTTACCATTGTTTTGCCAAATGGAACCAACCTGGGTTCATTATTTCCGGATTCAAATTATTCTGTTAAACCATTTGAAGTTCAGGATCTTTCTTCTCAGCATACCTTGAACTATTTCAAGCCAAAGCGTTATGAACATTGGTGGGATGCCTGTGCAGCTTCAGGTGGTAAATCCTTGTTATTGTTTTCTGAACAGCCTGATATTAAGCTTGTGGTTTCAGATATCCGAGAAAGTGTACTAGATAATCTGGATGAACGATTTAGTGCAGCAGGGTTACGAAACTTTCAAAAGAAATTAATTGATCTTACAACAAATCCTGATCCTGAACTCCATCATTATGAGTTTGATGGCATCATTTTGGATGCTCCTTGCAGTGGTTCAGGAACATGGGGAAGAACTCCTGAAATGATTAGTCAGTTTGAAGAATATAAAATCAAGGGATTTCAAAACTTACAAAAGACTATTGCCGTAAATACAATAAAGTATCTTAAATCTGGTAAACCTCTGATTTATATAACTTGCTCAGTTTTTAGAGAGGAAAATGAAGATGTAGTCAGTTTCCTTCAGTCTGAACATGGAATGAAGCTAGAAGCTTTAGAATTGATCAATGGCTACACGAGAAAGGCGGATACTATGTTTGTTGCCCGGTTAATTAAGCCTGATAACCAATAAATCAATTACAAGCCCGTATTATTTCTAAACAGCTTTATGGCAATAGCCAAAAGGATGATTCCGAATGCTTTACGCATGATATTCAAGCCGGTTTTTCCTAGTATTTTTTCCAGATAGATGGTATTCTTCAATACAATGTATACAAAGATCATATTTAGGATTATTCCTACAATGATATTTTGAGTCGCATATTCCGATTTTAAAGATAGGAGGGTGGTTAGTGTTCCTGAACCTGCAATCAAGGGAAATGCAAGTGGAACAATAGACGCACTTTCTGGAGCTTCTTCCTTAAATAAATTAATTCCTAATATCATTTCCATTGCAATAATAAAGATCACCACAGAACCGGCAATCGCAAAAGAAGAAATATCAAGCCCGATTATTTTTAGCATTTCCTCTCCAATAAAGAGAAAAAATATCATGAGCAGTAGTGCTACAATAGATGCTTTTTCTGATTGGATATGCCCAACTTTATTACGTAGAGAGATTACAACTGGAATTGAACCCAGAATATCAATGATAGCAAAAAGTATCATTGTAACGGATAGAATCTGGTTATAGTTGAAATTTTCCATCCTTGTGATTCTTTATTTTTTTAATAGTATGTATCGGAATTTATTTCCTTTAATTAAAAAAAGGTCTCAGAAATTTCTGAAACCTTTTTTTAATTAAAGGATTTAGACTACTCTCTGTCTTTTTCAACAATTTTTCCGTCTCTCAGTTCACGAATTTTACTGTGTTTTTTGCCATAGATGAAATAGATAATCACACCAAGTGTCATCCAAATTCCTAGACGGTACCAGCTTTCTGCCGGTAAAGTGTACATTAAATACACACAAACTATAATTCCCATTACAGGTACAAAAGGCACCCATGGAGTTCTAAATGGTCTGACTACATCTGGCAGTGATTTACGTAGAACCATGATTCCGATACATACTAAGGTAAAAGCGAACAATGTGCCGATACTTACCATATGTCCTAAATCTGAAACTGGCACTAAGCCAGCAAAAAGACTTACAAAAACAAGGAAGAATAAATTAGTTTTCCATGGGGTGCGGAAACTAGGATGAACTGCTGCAAAGAATTTTGGCAATAGACCATCTTTAGCCATTGTGAAAAATACACGTGACTGTCCCATAAGCATTACTAGAATAACTGAGGTATATCCGGCAAGGATTGCAATGATTAAAGCATCTTGTAAATAGGTATAACCAGTCATAGCAAAAGCTGTAGCTGCAGGTTTTGCATCACCAGCAAAGTCTTTATAATTAACAAGACCTGTCATTACGTGAGCAAATAGTACATAAAGAATAGTACAAACAATCAGTGAGCCTAATATTCCAATTGGCATGCCTTTTTGAGGATTTTTAGCTTCCTGAGCTGCAGTTGATACCGCATCAAAACCAATAAAGGCAAAGAATACTACCGCTGCCCCTGTTGAAATACCTGTCCATCCAAAATTTTCAAATTTACCAGTGTTTTCTGGAATATAGGGTACATAATTGTCGGGATTAATATGACTCCATCCTAAAATGATGAATATTAATACGACTGTTACTTTTAAAATAACCAGGAAGTTATTCATATTTGCAGATCCCTGAGTACCACGAATCAATACAAGAGAAAGAACACTGACAATAAAAATGGCTGGTAAATTAATTATACCGCCATTAATTACGGTTCCATCTCCCAGTTTCATAGTTTCCCATGGGGATACAATGAATTCATGCGGGAGATTAATATTGTATTTGTGAAGGAGTTCTAACAGGTATCTTGACCAGCTTACAGCTACAGTAGCAGCTCCTAAAGCATATTCAAGAACTAGGTCCCAACCGATTACCCAGGCCATAAACTCACCCATTGTAGCATAAGAATAGGTGTATGCACTTCCAGCCACTGGAATCATGGATGCAAATTCTGCATAACAAAGTCCGGCAAATGCACAGGCAAAAGCAGCTAGAGCAAATGAGATGGTAACTGCCGGACCTGCATTCTCTGCAGCAGCAATTCCTGTGAGCGAAAATAATCCGGCACCAATAATTGCACCTATTCCTAAAGCAACCAGATTTATACTGCTTAACGATCGTTTTAATGTGCCTTCACCTGTCTCATTTGATTCGAACATTAACTGTTCGATAGATTTTTTGTGGAACATACGAATTGGTTTAGTTAATATAGTTTATGTGAAAGTATGATTTAAACAGATTTCAAACGTAATTAATTAAAGTGGTATTATGAAACCCGATTGATTGTGGCAATTAGGCAAGGAATACAATTAATTAGTAAGCTTATTAGCTGAGTAGCTTAGTTATTCAGTTAACACAAAAGGGAACTCAAATTGAATTCCCTTTTGTGTGTATATTACCTTCTGATTGTATCAGTCGTATTTACAATGGTATCGATGGTTGTATTACCAGCCTGATCTTCAGATTTGATTACTTTTATTTCTTTTTGAACTTCAACAGTTACCTTATGACTCAAGCCAGCAGAAATATGAGGGGCAATGATTAAGGATACGATTGACATAAGTTTGATTAAAATGTTCATTGAAGGGCCTGATGTATCTTTGAATGGATCTCCAACAGTATCTCCTGTAACAGAAGCTTTATGTGGTTCAGATTTTTTGTAGTACATCTCACCATCGATCTCAACACCTTTTTCAAAAGATTTTTTTGCATTATCCCATGCACCACCTGCATTAGACTGAAACATACCCATCAATACACCTGAAACAGTAACACCTGCTAATAGTCCGCCTAAAACCTCAGGTCCAAAAGAAAATCCGATTATGATTGGAACGATAAGGGCAATTGCACCAGGTAACATCATTTCACGAATGGATGCTTTTGTTGAAATAGCCACACATTTTTCATATTCAGGTTTTGCTTTGTATTCCATGATTCCTGGAATTTCACGAAACTGTCTGCGCACTTCATTCACCATGTCCATAGCTGCTCTGCCCACTGCAGATATACAAAGTGCTGAGAAAATAAATGGAATCATACCTCCAACAAATAATCCTGCAAGTACGTCTGCTTTATAAATATCAATATGATCTATGCCGGCAACACCAACAAATGCAGCAAATAATGCAAGTGATGTTAATGCAGCAGAAGCAATTG